>Ga0136643_10006556_pt1 | contig 16691 bp, 11 predicted proteins | sample TergutLab28metaG_FD_96883 | JGI IMG/M metagenome (GOLD analysis project Ga0136643, IMG submission 96883) | Labiotermes labralis P1 segment gut microbial communities from Petit-Saut dam, French Guiana - Lab288 P1 (version 3) (version 3) | ecosystem: Host-associated > Arthropoda: Insects >... | reverse complement strand
GTGTTGTTTTTTTTTTTTTTTAGAGAAGAGAAGGAAATGTTGTGGGTTGTGGGGGGGGAGGGGTGGGGGGGGGGGGGGGGGGGGGGGAGGAGGCGCAGTTTATTGGTGTGCGTTTTCAGGTGAAGACGTGTCTGCTATTGCTTGTTAACTAACTACAAACGTCCAAATGATTGTTATACTTATCTCGAGTTCTGGGAATAATGGTTTAAGTAAGAGGCATAGTTTATTTTCATCGTATACCATTTGTACGTGTAAATATTTTAACTCGTTTTATATCGGTCATTAAACTCACTTCAACGTACCATTGCGCGCCAATTTGTATGTAGTGTGGTACCTTTTGAGTGGTAATGTTGTCAGGACTGGGATTATCATTTCCTTAGAAATATTACAATAATTCTATCAATCGTCGCAGATGGGGCCCGTGGCCTTTTCCCGGTGTTTCGGTAATTCTCATACCCTGAAGTCTGGCCTTTTGTATATCTCTTTTGACGTGGCTTTATCCATTGGTAAGGCACGCAGAACAAAACACCGTAGAGCACGACCTTACTTCCATGTCCTGAGTGGATTCGAACCCCCTTGTTGGAGTTCAAACCTACGCGCGGTATTTCGCGCGGCTAAAAAATAATTAGGTCACTTAATATTTATCAAGCCGATCCCGGTGGCCGCGCGGTCTAAGGCGTAGGTCTGTAGCCGCTGGCTTGCTGGGATTGCGGACTCGACTCTCGCCACGGGCATGGATGTCTGTCTCTTTTGAGTGTTTTGTGTTGTTATTTTAGAGGTTTCTGCGATCCCCCGATCCCCTGTCCACTGGAGTCCTACCGAGTGTATGTGTGTCAGTATGATCAGGTTCAACAATAACGCTCTACGCCATTGGTTCCCACGTATGCTCAGCTGATCGAATTGGATCCGCGATCATTTCGCAAGGAATCCGTGGGTACATTTCTGTAATGACTGCTCTGAAGTTTAATCATTGTTTAAATTAAAGGAATAATTTTTCTTTAACAATAATTGCGAACCTTCTGTAATTGGTCAAGTGTTTATTTCGTAGGACCGTTAGAATAATAAATAAACCCTCTGTACCCACGAAGCAAGCAACGGTCAGTTTAGTTGAGGTTACATCATGCAGTGCGTCGTTACATATGCCACTGCTTTGTATTTGTAGTTATCTAAAATTAGTCCTGCGATAATAAATTTTTAATTTTGGATGCAGATCATCTGGAAGCAAAGTTTACGTGAGGAAGGATATGAGCTTGTTAATTTTTCGAAGCCAAAAAGGATCCGCGATCAAAACGTTTGGGAAGCAGTGAGTGGGTGGAAGAGGTCAGACAAAGAAAGAAAGAAATAATATTTGTCGCAATTAACATACTGGCTGGAAAAATTACCTGAACAACAAGCAACTAGTGTTCTCGTTTCTTAACCCGGTAACTTTGTTGCTATCCAGTAGACGGACCGTATTCTGCGTGACGGTCTTCTGACACTGCTGTGAGTCGGGGTTGTACGTAATATCTGCTGGCGATATAATGGGACCATAATCCCCAACCCCAGCTTTTCATCCAGTAGTTTGAACGACTTCCTGACGTGCGGGGAAAGTTTGTACTGATCGCGTTTACTGCACTGTCAGTTGGGACAGCCTGTATTCCCGGATGAAGCTCCCGAATTGAAAGAATTTCTCGCCTTAAAACATCTGCGCCCACGAGGTTACAGAACTATTCGCTTTATTGGATTCCGGCGGGTTCTGTCCAGGGCGCAGCTCCAGGGCCGAGTACATCGCGTGAGACATAGTAGTTTGCCCTGTGGGCGTTGTTTCCAGAACTGCAGCAGAGGTTTTGTTAGTCGGTACGTAATATTAGTTTGGGTCATCAGCTGAAGAGATGAAGCAGCGTCGAATGAGATAGTAGTGCAAGCATATTGTATATTGTGAATCAACTGTAGCGTCGTATTTGGTGATAATGTGTTAAAATCTTGGGTATTAAGAATGAGCTGGAGAATATGGAAAAGAACGAGGGCGGTGTGCTTGGAAGCTGTATCTAGATATGTGCCTTAGATATTTAGATTTAATTATGGGTAAAACTTCCAGTTAAATGCATTTTTTACCTGCATTTAAATCGTGTGTTACTCTGATGATGGATTTTTCAATCTGAAACATGTAGCTGTTTGGAGTGGAAAAAATATATGTTGTGTTTTGACTGAAGATCTGTTATCTTTTATTGATTTCCACTTTGTTGTGTGCGCCGATGAATATTCTGTTTGTAATGTTTCATCTGCTTATTTGACATTAAATCACATTGTAGGTCTATATGTAGACTCCTAATCGCCGTTGGTTAATAATCCACTAGGCCTACTGCTTCTCTCTCTCCCCCCCTTTTTTCCCCCCTCCAGAACTGCCCCAAGATCTGTCATGCATTTCTTCTGCAAGTAGCGCTTAGCTCTGATTCACCCCGAGTGAGCCTCAGTTGTCATCCCTCATGACATACCGACTGAATGCACTGACTATGGGCGATTGCTGTTTATAATGTGACACAGTCTGGGACCCTGTACCTGTTATTCCTGGAACTGAAAAACAGCAGGGAGGCAGCATTACAGATTGCTGTTGTTTCCAACAGAAATAACCCTTGATCCAGGTATAAAGCCGGATGATACATCCTGTATGATCTGGCGACTACTCCAGAAATGTTGTTCAGTCGTTTCTGCTATAATGCAATAGCTACCTTCTTGTAAGACCTCGCGTTTTATAAAATCGCATAATAAAAAGAATAGGTCTTATGGAAGAAATGGTGTCAGTTCCAGCCTTATATCTTGACACTGGTCCCCAGAATCGCGTAATAACCAACACGCGTATGCGAAAGTTTCGCGTTATACAAACAGCGTTCACCCGTTCATTAATCGCGTTATAGCCAGTCGCGGTAACGAAATGCGAAGTAACTGTTACTGTCTATGCCTTATTTTGACCAAGAGACTGCGGCTTCACTGCGTCTTCGCTACAGACACTGTGTGCTTGTAAATGAGATATTGTAGGCATACGGATTATACAGTAATGTGTCACGAGGAAGGTCAGACATGAAAATACGAAACAAAACGGCGTGTATTATTTTAAGGGCTCCGAAGAATTTTGCGAATCTTTCTTCGAAGCACTGATACTTCATTGGTGCGTTTTAGTTCCTCGTCGGTCTGTCCTATGCCGTGAACTCCCTTGCAGTGCACTAGAAAACCGACGCCTGAGAAGAGTATGGTAGGGGCAGCGTACATAGATTGCGGTAGGTTCAGTACAATTACACTGGCATTAAATATCTGTAACTGGTTACAGATGATACTCAGTTCTTGGTTGTATATTGGTACACTTTTGCATGAAACGAAAAACGGCCGGCTAATGGTTACACAATGTCTGACCTGCCTGTCTATCTGTTTGCCCCCTCTGTCCCCCCTCCCCGACTTAACATTTGTTGCATTGTTATGGGATTCCGTGTCACATTTCTCCGTTTCATTGGTATGCGTTTCCTGCAGGAAGTGAAAACATGATGAGGTCATAAGAGGTTATATCTATGGATCCTTATTTTTCATCTCCTACCCATGTAAAGCTTTGCGCTTATAGGCCTATCTGGCTTCGAAGATTCCTGATGGAAGCTATCGGTCGAATTAAATTTTGGTTTGTTTTTCATGTAATATGATCCCAATTTTAACATGAAGCTAGAATCGAACTGATCAGTTTCCGGAAGAAACCCATCTACAAAACATGCATGGGCCGTAAAATAGTGATTACATTAGGAATTGCATGTTTTGTTTGAAATACGTCTCGGAGTGAGGCATATTTGACGAATTTTGATTAGCTTCCCAGAAACTCCGCTCTCTGTTGTTGGTTTAAATACGTTAGTAGGTCACGAGGATAAAATAATGGTTGGGGCAGGTCTGGGCATCCCACTATCACTGCCGTTTATTAAATTTGCCTCAAACGAGCCTATGACTTTATGCGATACATATTTCTGCGTGGATTAGTCTAATAACATTTGTTTTGTAGTAGCTGAAAATGAGCATGAGCGAGGGGTGCAAATCAGCTAAGAACGTACCTGAGAGTCATGTGGAGTCCACACTGTGTCTTTTGCTAGTTTATCTGCGTGACGTTAAAGTTATTAACACTGAAAGTTCTTATAGTAAAATCAACTAGATGCACTAATTTCTAATTTATTTTGGAATAAAACTCCACATGTTTCGGACAGTTCCTCTGTCCATCATCAGGAGTTTTTCACTGTACACACAGCAATGGTATATGTCATACAGGTTTGCTGACAGCTTGCGTTCCGTCTTGATGCTGCTCGCAAGCTGTCAGCAAACTGTAGGACATATACCATTGCCATGTGTACAGTGCAAAACTCCTGATGATGGACAAAGGAACTGTCCGAAACGTGTACAGTTTTATTGCAAAATAAAATTGAGAAATTAGTGCATCTAGTTGGTTTTGTTATAAGAAATGATCACGATGCACGGTCACCTGAACGTCAAATGACGCTGACAGGTAGGTAATAACTTTTTTTCTCTTTGACGGAGGGACATGGTCTTGTTGTCTCTTGTGTTGCCAAACACGACACCGTGAAGACATTGAGGAATGGAGGTATATCTCCAGGTATTAACCAGGGGCGTAAGTGAAAGTGGTTGATCAGCCATCCACCCCAACTTCATCGGGGAGAGAACCCCTGTACCCACCGAATAATCCGGAAACCCAGTTCGACCCCGTATCGAGGAGAAGCACCCCGGCGTCTATTGGAAATCGAACCGTTCAGACGTCAAAACATTTAATCTGTCACTGTATTAACTGATCTCTCGCAGTGCCTTGTAATTGAAACATTCACTGGTTTCAGAAGGCGTTGAATGTATAGGCTGTAATTTTAGCTGGCTGAATTTTAGGAGATAATATGCAATGCCATGTGAAATAAAGGCATTAAAACTCAATTTTTCTACATAATAGCTTCAATACCGTATAAATTTGATACAGTAATGATGCTCTTTGTTCATTGTTTTATTTCTGTATCATTTTCATGAGTGGAATGTCCCGGTGGTGGTGAAAACATTCCACAGTGTGAACAGGCAAACGTTTCTTTTTATTACAAAGCCCTTCAGCCGCCTGTAGTAACTAAACCTTTGTAAACGACATAAACCTTCTTTCTTTATAGAAAATCACAATTTGTGACTTTAAAGCGGTGCTAAAATGTAAAATGTGTTAAAAATAATTTCTCATAACCGAGACGATAACGTTCAAAGAAGAGCAATATTGCGTACCTGAAATTTTCAAAAGGATTTTTAATTGACGCTCTTTCCCGTGCAGTGGAAAGAGACACACCGTAGAGACGACATGTGCTTTCGCCGCCTGGTTGGCATTTAGCGGCCCTGTTAGTCAAATTGTGCCCTTGACAAGGCTGACTGTAAGCGCCTGGTGACAGTGCTGAAGGGACTTTGGGGAGCGTACGACTGTGATGAGTGGCTTCTGTATTGATGAGAGAGCGTGGTGTGTGACGAAGATGAAACGAATCTAATACTAATATCCCGGGTCGGGGCCCTTGATTTTTGGGAGGAATGAAACATTTGACTACTCGTAAAATGGCGGGTAGTTAACGTGAGAGACAGACCCTTGTATTCAGTGTAGCGAAATTTAAAATCCTGTCAGAAGTGCTCAAGCTTCTTTGTTATTGAATCATGTAAAAAAAAAATATTAGGCGCTTCGATTCTGGTTACCGAATCATCACAATCAGCACAATCAGTGATGATACCTGTAAATTGGCAGGCCTGATAATGGTTTGGTAATTACAGTTGAAACATATTTGTATATACGTGTATATTACTCCTTAAGTAAAGAAACTGCGTGTCTTGCCTGGTGTTTAAGTCGATTACATGAATCCCAGCAATATTAGGAACTTTCCGAGAAAGACTGTGAGAACTACATTACAAATTTGTTGTAAAATGTACTGAGAATGAAAGTTGTGGAATTTCTACATTGAACTTCCCATTTCAATGGAGACGGGGATGGCCAGGGAAGAAATGAGAAATCGTGAGTCTGTAGGTAGTTATAGTGATTATGTAACGTCGAACGAAGATGGCGAAAAATAAAAGAAAGAAAGTGATATTAATTAAAAACCTCAATTAATTTAAAAATCTCAGAATCTGAAAAACAAAAACACACCTGTTCAGGCTAATTTATATTATTGCAACTGATTACATACCACGAGTGTTTATTTGTAGTCAGTCATTCCGTCATATGGAGGTAAAGGTCTGTGATGACAGTAGAAAGGCAATAACACAAACGTTGGTGGAAGAAATGAAGAACTTTGGGTTTTAAAGGAAGCGGATTATCTCGCCATTAATTAATATAAACCTATAGGCCTGTACGGTGGATTTGATGTGTGTATAGATGGACAACACATTTGAGCAGTAAAGGGAAAAGATTCTTATATACAGGTCGGTAAGTGGGTTTGTTATATATCACTGTCTTCAGGATGGAAAAATAAAACACGTGGTAACTTGAGGCCTTGTGTTCACAATTCGTTTACCTGTGATCCGCAACCCATTTCTTGCGCGTCATGTCAAATACAACACAAAATAGTATTTCGGTAAAAGACATGGTCTTGTTATAGAATAGGCCTATCTGTATGCACACGTGACGGAAGAGGGTAGTTCTATTGCATTTGATAGGTAGGCAATACAAATAGTTTAGCTGTGGTTTCATCTCTGTAAAAGTTTGGAAAGTCTTAATATTGTACTGATTATGTAGAGTAATGTCAGTGCCTTTGAAATTACCTGCACATCAGCAATAAACTCCAGACTGCTGTTGAAAAAAGAAAATGTATGCAGTGTTATAGCCACGCCCTTACCCGCTATGATGACAATGCTGCTTGGACCCACTAGCTTGGCTTTCCATTACATTGATAAATTGTACTCTGGTAGTTCTATTAAACAAAGATTCCCTGGCGAGAGGTTTTGCTTGTTTTCCTCCCTCTCAGCAGCAGACATTGCTCTCCCCAAGAATAATACATGCCGTGGAATCCAGCAGCACAAAATTTGCCGAGACATGTAGGCAACTTTACAAACAATGGAACTGTGCAGCGAAGTCTTAAACACCATTTGATAGTGAGCATTAAAACAGGGGTTATTTTTCAAGAGCTGAGCGTCAAATGGTAATTACTAACGAACTAAGTAACTAACGATAAGAGTCCATGGAACAAAGCCCCTCTAGCCGAGCTAGTCTAGAAATTCCCCGCACTCCATAGAAAATGAATGCCCGTTACCATAGTAGTCACAAGAGCCTGTCACCCTGAGCTGCATGAATCCATTCCACACCCTTCCGTCCAGCTCACCTACGTTGTACCGGTTGTCTGTTTTCTTCAAAATTTCACAGCAAACCCCTATTTCTCGTAAGTGCCACATGCCCCACCCATCTCATCCTCCTTGATTTCATCGCCTTAATAATGTTAGGTGATCAGTGGGCCTAAAAGTGGTGAGAAGTAGGCCAACAAATGGTAAAGCTGTCCATTGTGCAGTTTTGCCAAGCGTCGTGTTACTTCCTCCCTATTAGGACCAAATATGAATACTTGAGCCTGCAGCAGTATCGCTGTGGGAACCTAAAATCTCGCACAGAATCAAATGTGTTCGTCAACACCCTGTTTTTAACACCCTTTTTGTACGATTTGCACTTAATATTACGTACTAAATGTCACACCCATAAAATCAGAAGGCAAAATCATCATTTTTTAACTTCAATCTTTACGTTTTTAGGTATCAGACGGGAAGTCGTTCCCCGAATTCAGTCTGGTAGTATTTTTGTCGTCATGCTGTATTGTTTTATTGGCGTCGTCCCCAGATATGTGAACATAACAACGTTTTCAAATAGTATGTTCGTTATCTTTATGTCGTGCTAGACATGAACATGCAGTCAAACCCCACTGTAGCGCCACCCTCTCGTAGCACCCATGAAAGTCCACGAACAGAAGTTCCCTGTTATACAGTATTTCCATTTACTGCCACCCGCGGTGTACCGCCACAAACTGCAGTGAACGAATAGTGGCGCCCTGTCGAGGCTTGACTGTACTGAGTTTTCTCTGCGTCTACATCCAGACCGTCGTCTATTCTGCCCATTAGTAAAGGGTATAGTCTTTTTCTTGGTGCTTGTGGTTTTGCCCAGTAAATTAACATCGTCAGAATATAACAGAAGCTGATGTGTGCCATTCAGTTTCAGTACCTCCTGATCGCCTTGGAGCTTCCTGCTTGCGTATTTTAAACAAAAGTTGTCAGAAACCGTGTCGATAATCCATCTCGTTGTTTCAGAAAGTTCGGAACAGGAAATGTGTGAGACAGATACTCGTATGTATCCATATCGGCTTAGTGACGGTTTCATTTAAGTATATTTTAATTAAACTAACTAATGTCAGAGGTATACAAGAATGATTGACAATAATCTTCTGAAGATATGTGCAGGCGATAACAGTGACGTTCCTCGACAATTAATCCGTTCAGTTTTGTCAGCCCTTTAATAAACAGACAGTTCGTACAATAACAGACCCCTTCCACAGCTGAGCAAATTCTGCTTGTTTCAAAGTACAATTTTTTGGCTATTAATGTTGTCATGATTCCTATGGTTTCTGTGATTACCTTTGTTATGATGGCTTCCATGGTTGCTAAGGTTATCATTGAATTCCAGTTTACTTTATTTGCCAAGGCTATGCATAGTCCTGCCATAAGTTCTGTCCCAGAATTCGTGTAGTCCGCAGCTGGAGACATTGAGGCCGAAAGGTTCAAAGATTGGTTATTTTTGGATTATTGACCCTTCAGGTACTTGTGCCAAGGCAGTTTGCTCACGTCGCTCGCAGTGTTAACATGGAGTGGGGTTTAAAGAAAAACTGTGTGGCTGTGATTGCCCTTCACAAATGCGGAAAATTAGATTCTCAAATTTTCAAACTCTTGAAACAATTGAAAATTTTGCGAAATTTCGTCTGTCGGGCAATTAAATGTTATAAGGATCTCTGGGGTGTTGAAGACAGGGCTCGGTCAGGACGCCTGAAAAGTGTGAGGTCTGAAGCCGCTATCAAAACAGTACGGGAGCGGATTCGCCGAAATCCACTCTGGAAACAGAAGATCATGTCCCGAGAGGTGAACATATCGACTCAATCAAGTCGTGCCTCATCAGGGACGATCTGCACATGAGAGCGCACCTCCGCTCAAAGGAACACCTCCTTAACTCCTGCTTTGAGGGAGATCTGACGGACAAGAACAGAGCGTCCTTTCCAACGGCACGCTGAGAACGGGCACGAAAACGTCCTCTTCACAGACGAGAAATTTTTCACCTTCGAGGAAGCATTATAATAGCCAGAACAACAAAATTTGTGCTCCGACGTCCCTTGAGGTGCATTCTGAGGGTGCAGGGATGCCAACGTTCTTCCTACGTCATGTTTTGGTGGGAGGTGCCCCATCAGGGGGTGACACATCTTCATTTTTGCAAGAAAGGGGTGAAACTGGTGTCCGAGTGTATCAAGAGGACGTGCCACAAGGAGTTGTGAAACGTCTTAACATGACCTTCTACGGTCGTCAGGAATGGGTCTTCCAGCAGGACTCATTTCCAACCCAAAAGCCAAGACGACTCAGGAGTGGTTGCGGAGGAATGTTCCGGCCTTTATCAGCGCCGAGGATTGACCCGCGGGGAGTCCAGACCTCAACCCCCGGTATTATAAATTGCGGGCTGTTTTGGAGGACATGGCTTGCCAAAAGCGTCACAACAACATGAATAGTCTGAAGAGATCCCTCGTGAAAGCAGCGGCAGATATCCCCCTGGAACCGGTGCGTGCCGCGATAGCAGAGTGGCCGGAAAGTCTCAAGACTTGCGTCGGGGCAGAGGGCGGCCATTTTGAGTGACATTATTATACTTGAAAACGTAAAACTGTTGCTAATAAATTATTTGGCTCGAAACTTGGATGTTCTGTTTCATTTTCCTGCTAGGTCGCAATATACGAGTACTTGGGACAGAACTTATGGCAGGACTGCGTGTGTTTTCTTATGGTGACCGTAGTTACCGGTGTTCATTCGTTGCTCTAATTACGGCAAAGCGCCAGATACGTTCCGCTCTGCAGACATTTCCTCTTGTTTCATTCAAACCACTTTTCTTTACAAATATTAGTATAACGTGTGATTTCACGCTGGTGATGCCGGATATGATGACTGTTGTTATTGTAGTACTGTTACAAGATGTCAAGATTTACAGAGGTCTGTTCGAGCTGGTAGGGCCAATTGGTTATTGATCATTTTCAGGATATGGCCGAAAACAAACGAACACACACTTGTCGTTCCCACTTGTGTGAACGGTTTTGAGCAGTCTATTTTTTTTTTCTTTAGGCCCCTCATGTCCGAAATCTGAAAGGCATTACAGGCGGTCTTATGCTGCGTGCTTCTTTGGAAGATAGCCCTTTGTGTATAAAGGGAAATACTTCGCAAGGTGAAACATTATCAGACGCAGAGTCTGAGAAAGGGAAAACGAAACTGAGAGAGATTCTTAGCGAAATTCAGGAGCAGGCGACAATGAGAGGGAGCCCTGGTAATTTATCTGCAAGGTGACGTGGTCGGCGACAGTAATGGGTGGGGGAAGCAAGTGGGTAGTGTTTCATCATCAAGTCACTGACTGGGTGCTTCACAGAGTGCACACTGGGACGTATTCAGAGCGCAGTGATAAATTACGAGCGATGAAAACGCCAGTAACAGCCTAAATCGACTAACGCCACTTTTACTCCCAGTTACATAGTCACAACACTGGTTGCTTATTTTTGTGTCTGTTTTAATTCTCCAGTTGGTCTGCCCTAAAGCATTTATCTTTCCTGCTCCTCCGACTGAGGCAAGGGGAAGTACATAGGCTTCTGTTCAGAAAGCTTTCGAGCATTCCCATCGCTATTTCCGCTCGTCCTTCTGTTGCCATTTCTGAATACAAGCCCTCTGTGTAATTATAAAATAATATCATACTTACTGAAAATAAGTATTTGTTTTAAGAACGTTTGATACCGTCAGTATTTAAACCGATCCCAGAGGCCGCGCAGTCTAAGCTTAGGTCTGTGGTCGCTCGGTTGCTGGGATTGCGGATTCGAATCCTTCCGTGGGCATGTATGTTTGTCTCTTCGTTATGTGTTGTGCAGGTACAGAGGCCACTGCGACGGATCGGTCCGTCGTGCAGAGGAGTCCTACCGACTCTGTGTGTGTGTGTGTGTGCGTGCGTGCACGTGCGTGTGTGTGTGTGATAAAGCGCAACAATAATCCTCTACACATACAGTGGGAAGGTAATAGAGGTCAAACTAAAGATGTTTAAATTTTCGTTATCTGCCAATGTATTGTGTGCAGTTCGCCATTGACGAAATTCTAATTGATGTTAACAGAACGCAAGGCCTTAATCGACTTCATAAATGAATAACAAATTAATTAACTTCGTAGGCCAAATTCTTCTTCTGCACTCTGTCATGTGTATCGTAGAAGTTTAGTTCAAATGCGGCGTTTTATTATTTTTTAATGTAGGAACAGACTGGAATGTGTAGCAGTTCTTGTGCTTTGCTTTAGCCCTCAAGATCGCCGACTGCCATCGCATTCTTCTGCATTGCTGTCGTCAACGTAACCGGTTTCTGGCTTAGTAGTCTCTGTGAGTAATCTGTTAGTCTTGTCTTGAGGCCAGAATGCTAATACATTGCGCACTAGTAGTCGCGCATTAATGGGACGAATTTTCCACGGTGTCGTTCTGGGAATCGCGAGTTTCAATGGAAAGCGCCGTTTCGGTCTACTTTGGCTGCCAAACCTACCCCGTAATTGCCTGAACACATTAACCATCTCTAATGTTGTTGCTATGAGTATTTGCCATGTATTACACTGCTAAAAAGTCATTCCCGTAAATGAATCGTGAATGATAACCGAGTGACTAGGGAGGCAGATTGTAGGGTGTTTCTTCAGTAACATTGCTTAACAGAATGCCTGTATTGTGGACAGCCAAATTTCACCCTCGCTACGTCCGCTGAGCTTCTACGTGTTTTTATGTACAAAGTGCTGTTAAGTTCGGTGCGCCAGATTTGGTGGTTTTCCTCATGTTTCTTCTCCAGCAGCACTCAACCGCTGTCGGTGAAATCTGAATACACGTATTGTGCCTGCGCTGGACGTCTCACAGCGACGATGTGGTCGTATCGGCTCAGTGTAATCTCCGCTTCACAACAAATTTAAATCGAAATTAATTGATTTAAAAATAAAAGACAGGCGTCTTGTACGAAATAATGGTGTCTGCTTAGTATAAAAATGACGTATAGAAATCAGTACATTTTACGATTTTTGTATTTCAAATGTTTTACGATTCATTTTTTCCGTTTTATACCTCTTCCAGAGCGGATTCTCCACAAAGTGCGATCTAGTGTTTCCGCTTTCAATTTCCAGTATCCTGTCTTTTCATTTAGGCCATCCAGTAGCTTCTTACTCTTTTTCCTGTCACTTCTATCCTTTCCTGTGTCTTTACTTCAGTACCGTGTTTTAGTAACCTTCTCCTACGCAGTGTGAGACCAATCCAGTTACCCTTCCGTGTTTTTATTGTTCGTAGGATATTCCTCTCTTTCTTGACTCTTTGTCATACTTCATTTCTCATATGACCGGTCCAACTGATCTGTCCCTTCCTTCTCCGCCACTGCATTTCAAAACTCTCCAGGTATTTATGATCTGCTTTCCGAAGTGACCAAGTTTCAGTGCTGTACAAAGCTACACTCCAAATGTAGCAATTTACTATTTTCTTCTTTAAGATTAAGTCCAGTTTGCTGATGAAAAGAGTCTTCTTCGTGTTGAATGATGCTTTTGCAATGCAGTGCATCCAATCAGATACAAAGAAGAGTTCACATTTTGATCATCTTTGCAACCGCAAGTTTGCCTCTGGGTTAAGTGAACATCACGAGATTTTAAACAGCGCATTTGGAGAAAAGTGTTGAACTCGTGTTTCTTTATCTTCTTGTAATTGTACGTCGTCTGAAACCCCGTTTTTACAAACGTGACCGTATGTAGGCAAGTTTGGAACTGCAGGTTTATAATGAGTCCAGTAATTAAATGAAACGCATGTTAATCCCTCGGCACCACGGTCACATGCCGATTGCTATCGCGCTGTGTACTGCGTGCTGCTGACACGGTGGAACCGTCATCAACACGTCAGTCCGCTTGGAGTGTGAACTAGCATGTGATTTAATTCACCCACTTAACGCTACACACCACAGCGCGGTATGTGCTGTATAGACAAGTGCTATTATCTTATCACGAATGCCGCAGCCGTGCACTTCAGTTTACCATGCCATTTGCCCAAATACTCGATCGTATAACGAAAAGACCTGCTCATATTTGTCGTATTTGCGAATGTTAAAATTTAAAACTCTCTTGGAGATTACGTACTGTAGGTTCATGGGGAAACGTAGGTGCGGATACATAATTTTGAGAGTGATATATTAAGGAAATTATGATCCTGAAAAACTAGACGGTGTGAGGGTAATGTTGGCCTCCGAAAATAGGTTTGGGGATGTGAACTGAATTGGACGTGAGTCAGGGCAGTACTGCCCATTGACGGACTCCTGTGACGACCGTAATGAACGTTCATATTGTAATCACACAGGGATGTATTAAGGAACAGGTTACCCGGTTTGTTTGTGGTGTTTGCCGACAGTTGGGGGACTACAGACTTTTATTTTCTTGTTTGTGGAAGACACGTTTGTGCAGGGACCCACCATGTAGGGCTGTGTAGGTCCATATTCAAACTCAAATCAGTCAGCTATTTACATCAAACTCTTCACCATCGCTCCGTGCCCTTTCGAATACCTCTTGTTCATCGAGGTGTAGGCTCATTCGAACTTTCGGCTGTTCTAAACCCTCTTGCATTTTAATCACTTATGAGAGGATTAAGTCATACTTTATAAAGTTAACTTCATACAGGACAGTACGTAAAAAATGTGTGCAGAAACTTCTGCCCGGAGCAGTGTTCGAATAGTCAGAATAACTGTACAGGGGTTAAAAAAAAAACAAAGATGTCCAGAAGTGCACCGAACAGATAATGTAATTTAAAACCCTATATTTTAATTTTTGTGTATATTATTTTGCAGCATTTTTATATTAATCGGTACCAATTCATATATTTACGTTATTATTATTATTATTACTACTACTACTACTAAAGTTCATTGTTAAATAATTTAGCATTTTTTCTAATTCTTAATTTTATTTCCATATTTCTTGTTTCAGTGAAACTGGGTTTCACTAGCTCATTTTCGTACGAATGTCGAGTACTGACTACGTACTGGAAAATGAATGTTTTTAGACCATATGTTACTGAGAAACAAAATTACGTTCGCTAAGTTGGTATGAATGGACACATGTAGTGAATTTGGCTATTCACGTTCCCAGCATTTAAGCAGTCTAGCACTGTATTCACCTTAGATCAATTGGTCACATCTATTGGCTATCCTCTGTCGTGCAACACTGACCCATCTAACCAGTCTGTTGGAAGTCAAATTTTGAGCAGCCATTTATGACTCTTGAGGTTCCCGTATTCTTCCACACATCCTCCAGGCAAATACGTGTAAAATCGCATGATCTATTGCTTCGGCGTTTTTAAGTGTGATCGTGTTGTTGAAGAGGTGTCGTTAAACAGAACTACAGCACACTGATGCTGGAACTGGAAGTCGCAGAGCTGTCGGAAGGTAAAGGTGTGTGCAGAATAGCGCTGCAGGCGTGACTCGTGCTCCGACTTGACAAGCGTACCTTTCTGTGGTCTGTCCCACGTGGGAGCCCATACCCAAGCGACTAGACACAGGAATTTTCTATATCAGTAACTCGGCTGAGAGGCGGTATTTCAAACACAGGCTCGAGAAGGCTCATGTCCGTTGCGATAACTGAAGCCCCAGAACGAGTAGTTTGTTACTCGTACAGAGCCAGTAACAGTGACTGCGTGTACCACAGGTTTCAGGAACACGAGTAGGAGCGTACATGAGGTATGTTACGTCCTTTGAAACCTTTGCTACAGTCTTACACAGTCCACAGCTTGTAAAATTGCTGTATGCATTACTGAATGCTTCCAACGCCGAGTTTCTGCCAAGATATACAACTTGTCTGCGTGTTTATAATGCAGAATTAAATTGTATACTGTCTGTTTCCAGCGTAATGTTTAACCTCTAGCGTCTAGACAGCCGATCGTCCCATCTTCATGGGTCAAGAAATCCAAAGGTTTATTGACCCTTGAAGATGGGATCGATAGTCCCGAAACGTCGGTAAAGAATTACCACCGCACGCTGCGTAATAACTCAGAAGAGCGCAGGTTTCATCTAGTGGGAGGCGGAAGCCTGAAATCGTCCACTAGCGACTTACTCGAAGTTAGCAACGACGGCAAACAGTTTTCGGTCACAATTAAAAAAACTGTCTTCAGAACTGAACCAGATAATTTCCGTTAACTAGATCAATGGCTTTTAGGATTTAAAAGTTTAGTCTTTAGTCTTGTGTAATATGTGCCGTTTGATAAACAGTTTCTAAACTGTTTAACAGGCATATAACGTAAACCGCGGAGTTTAATAAGTAACTGCAGAATCACGTGCTCGGTTATACTAGGGGCTTCTGATAAGTCCTTAGCCCGACCTACTTCCCAATGTCATAGGACGGAATCGATAGTGTCGTTGGAAAGAGGGGTCTGTTCATGTGCCGAATTGCAGGCCTTTTCTTGTTACAGAGGCTGAAAGGAAGAATGTCAGGCGACGTGCGCGATTTCAACAACATAGAGTCGCGAGCTGTCACCAATTTTTTTTTCCTGCAAGGCAAGGCGCCGAAGGAAATTCACGCCATTCTGACGGAAACATTAGTGGAACATGCACCATCGTATGCCACCTTCAAAAACTGGGTGGCCCAGTTTAAACATGGTGAATTTTCCACCTTTGATGCGCCTCGTCCTGGACGACCCAAAACGGTGATTACCCCGGAGATTATTGTTCAAATTCACGAGCTAATCTTGGAAGACCGCCGGATTTCGGCTAAATCAATAGCTGAGCAACTGGGTATCTCATGTGAGCGGGTTGGGCCCATCATTCATGTGGTTTGGACATGCGGAAGCTCTCCGCGAAGTGGGTGCTGCCGAAATGCCTGAAGATCAAAAACGTCAACGGTGCCAGTCGTCTGAGCAACTTACGGATTTTTTTCGTCGCCATCCAAATGATTTCCTGTCGCGATTGGTGATCATGGACGAAACCTGGTTGTATCACTATGACCCGGAGACAAAGCAACAATCAGTGGATTGGCGGCATAGCGGCTCACCCCGCTCCAAAAAATTTCCAGTGCAAAAATCCACTTGGAAAGTTTCGCCTCGATTTTTTGGGATCAAGACGGCATCCTCCTCATTGATTATCATCCAAAGGGCCAAACTATCAACGCGGAATAGTACTCAACTCTGCTGGTGCAATTGAAGGACATTTTGAAGGAAAAACGCCGCTGGAAGTTCACCAAGAGGGTCTTGTTTTTGCACGACAATGCACCGGCTCACCGGGCAATGCAACCCAGAAGAAATTGGCCTACCTGGGCTTCCAGTGTCTTGATCACCCACCCTATTCTCCGGATCTGGCCCCATCGGACTACCGCCTGTTCCCTGGACTGAAAAAAAAACAATTGAAAGGTCGCCATTTTTCGTCCGACGCGGAGGTCAT
>Ga0136643_10006555_pt1 | contig 16694 bp, 15 predicted proteins | sample TergutLab28metaG_FD_96883 | JGI IMG/M metagenome (GOLD analysis project Ga0136643, IMG submission 96883) | Labiotermes labralis P1 segment gut microbial communities from Petit-Saut dam, French Guiana - Lab288 P1 (version 3) (version 3) | ecosystem: Host-associated > Arthropoda: Insects >... | reverse complement strand
CCATTTCCATTCCATAGACTCAACCAATCCTCTGTTGCACGTTTCTTCCTTAACCACCAGTTCAAAGTTATCTGCATATTTCACAGTGCGAATTACTTGTCCTCCTCCTTTGAATCCTTCAGATCATTCAGGAGCTTCCTTGGTTAGGTATTCGCTGTATACATTGAATAGAATTGGTGACAAACAGTACCCTTGTCTAACTTCTCTTCCAGTTTTCACACTTTGTGACTCCCCTTTGTCCAATATTAGTTTAACACTCTGATCCATGTATGCTCAATTTTTTGTTCAACCTTTCATTGCCACTTTTCTTCAAGATCTGCATTAATTTGGTCCAGTTTACTTGATCAACTATCTTCTGCCATTCTATGAAGCCAGCACATAATTCTTCATCCATGTGCAATGTTCATTCTCATAATATTTTGAGCACCACAGCTACAATTTGTAGCCACCATCGCAGATGATATGGAATGGAAATAGATGTGGAAGAACTAAGTGGAGACCGTCACGACAACCATCCACAGTCCAGATAATGACAGATCAAAAACAGCTAGAAGAGAATGTGGAGTATTTGAACTGTTTAAGCATTTAAGGCAATCATTTTAATTTCAGTGAAATCCATGAGCCACTCTCCAGTTTCATATACGTTGTTCATCTGTTTTGTTTTTATTTTGAGACAAATTTTTTCCAAGAATTCATCATGATCTCCGTTAGCCGTCTTATCCCTCACCTTCTGATAGGTTTCCTATTTCACCTCGCAAAATATAAGGACCTTTTTTGTCTGCCTCTACATTCTCTTAAGGTTTAGCTTCTGTGTTTTCTGGTCGATTAATTCGATCTTAGATCTCTGTAATATAATTGTCCCAAATTTTTAGTACTGTCTCTGATGCTCTATTATGTTTTTCTGAGCCTCTTCAGTGCCATTGTTTTGAATCCCACGGTTGTCTTTCCAGCTTACGTCCTTCGTCTTCATGTACATTAAACCATAACGTCCTTTCTTTGAAATTCCATGCTGACGTAACATGCTGTCAAGATATTCCTTCTTAGCCTTGTCTGTGGCTCTTTATATTTCGTTCGTTTTTCTTCTGTGGTTCTTGCTTCTTTGTTTACATTCTTACATTTCCTTCGTCCATTTTATTGGTCATATCCTACGTAATTCATGACTTTCTAGCTTTGCTGTCGGCATTTCCAACCAAATCACTCATAGCATCTAAAACACACTTCTTGATATTGTTCCACTACACTTCCACATTCGATCGCACCAAGCTTTTCTTCTAGAGTATCTGGCACTCTCTTTCGTTTCTCTAGATCCCATATTGGCATTCCTTTTTTGGAACTTCATGATTCTTTGCAATCTAGTGCAGTCAAGCAGTAAGTTGTGGTCAGAGTCAGTAACTGTTCCTTGTCCGCATATCCTTCTCTCTGTTTCTGTAGCTGTGCTCACAAGTATGTAATGGAACTTGTGTGGCCGATCTCCTGGTGGTGTCAAGGTGTACAATATTCTCTTAGACTTCTTAAACCATGTGTTACCTGCATTGTTAAAATTTGAAAATGTTAGAAGTATGTACATGTATTCTTGCAAGTAATGTTTCCTACGTTCTTTGCACAAAGTTCTTTTTTTAAATAAACATATTGTTGGCCATGTTTATCTCTCTGCCCACATGTTTATCAATAACAGTTTTGGTGAAATTTAGTAGTGACATCGCTGTGGTGTGCCGATTCTACAGCCAAATGGCCAATTACGAAAACAGCACACAACGTACAGACAAAACAAGGACAATAAACGAGGCACAAATGAAAGAGACACGGACAAAACAAATAAAAGTATACTTAAATGCTTAATTACTACATTGTTTAGTAAAATACTAATAATAGTATGAAATTTGAGTGTTGTAGTTTGCCTTCTGAAAGTATCTGATGCATTGCAAACTGGATTTGCCGATGTAGTACAACTGGCAGTGGGGGGACATTTTGAAGGACGGACTTACATGATGAATAAGAATAAGAAGATTCCGTTGGTGGTTATAATAATAATAATAATAATAGTTTTGATCCACAAGACAATACACCCTTAACAAACAACAAACGGGAAAAGCGGAGCGTTGGCACGAAATTGAATTCAGTTAATTAAAAATATCCTCCAAAAATTTAAATCACAATAATCATGAAACATCGGTGACGAACTGTGGCGTAAAATATGCTAAAAAATTTGATTTGTCCTGTAATAATGTCTACGCCTAACAAGTCGTTAATCGCATGTGTATTAGGGAGGTACTTGATTACAGGTTTTTCATTAGTTTAACGTAAACTTCTAAGAATAATGATATGCGGCTGATGGAACCGAGAAGAATGAGTTGGGTGTGGTGTGTGGCACTTATGGTGGGGACTTGAGGTGCATACTGGGTTTTGGTGGGGCCAACTGAGGGACAGAGACCACTTGGAAGACCTTGTCATATATGGGAGGATAATATTAAAATGTATCTTCAAGGGGCAAATGAGTAAAAACAGCCATACACTAACGCACGCACTAGCACCCACTTATTGTGCAACGGACCGTTTTGAAGGTGTTACTTTGGCTACTGAGAAGACTCCCTGTTGGCACTAATGACGTGCCGAAACATGTAGGGGACTTACTAACGCCGTATGTGTATATTCTGGTTGATGTAATTTTGGTTATATGAATTTAATTTCTGTACAATGGATAGTACTTGCCATATAAAAATACCAGCACCTTGTTTGGGAAATATTCTTGATTTAGTAATGCATGAAATTTATGTGGAGTGAAGTTTTGAGGTTATTCATGACCGATGAATTTAACAAAATTAACGTAGGCATGTGAATAATAAGTTCTCCAATGACACATAAGATGAAACCCTAATGTTTATTCTGTAAGATTTGCACAATTCTGAACAGTGCCATGGAGTGTGACAAAACTTGTTTAAATTTTGTGACAATCTGAACGAGAATCTAGTGCAGTATATTGGCATCAACAACGTAATGGGACTGCCTGTCGGTGTTCGCATGCTTTGCTGTGTTGCTGAAGAGAATACTTCGATACACGTTGCACGTGTAAACAACAATTCTTTTAGATAATTCACAAACGTTGCATTGGACGGTTAACGAACGCTAACGAGCTACATTTCAAGGAGCCGCATACAGTATTCTTCCCATACTTAAATAACACCTTCCTCGGCCGGTTTTAAGGTTGGAGGAGCTAGTTGGTAGCCGAAGGCCGATTCCGGCGTTTCGAGATGTAATAAGGCTTTCTTCTCCTTCTTAGGCGCGTTCGAAAAAAAAACGCTAAACGACCATTAGCATCGTCATGTCTGTCTGTCCGTCCGTCCTCATGGAAAACACAATCAGATTATGAAATTCTTATTGGATTCCCACGGCAACAGTTGTTACGCGAACGCGCCTCAATGTTACAGTTATGCCTACATTTCCTGTCTTTTTAACTAACTCGTGTCAGGTTAGTGCCGAAGACGATGCGTGCGGGCCAGTGGCGTAGCTACGGTGCGCGTGCGGCTGGCACGGCCGTCGCGGTACCGAAAAAACTGCTCTCTGCGCGCAGTTGTTTTTTAAATCGTTACGACAAATGAAAGGATATCACATAAAGGTTGTGATTTTTTAGAATTCCTAATTTGTATATGGGGAGGCCATTGCGATTACTCATTCCGAGCTCCACGAAGCACTTAATCTAATAACATAACGCGCCCTGTTGATATGTGACTATTCTTGTAATCAGTCTTGTATGTGGAGATTAGGAGAACGGAAGGAGGTACGTGAGTCATAGTAAGCATTGGATCATTACCCTTTCGTCGGTCAGAATCCGGCATCATATCAGTCATTTTAGTATTTTCGGAAGAAGTGACAGTCGGTTTTAGAGATGTAAACTAATGGCCTTGAGCAGTAATGAAGTTTCCTGAAAGTCCATGTAACTGTCATAGTGTGCTTAAGGGCAAAAATGAATTTCCATCTTTTACCGAGTTAGGTGAAATTCGGCACTGGAGGTTCACACTTGTGAGTTTAATGCACACAGACACAATGAAAGCTGTTCGCTACTCAACGACTTAAATTTCCATCCATTATTTCCATATTTCTTGGCCGATGAGGGGAAATTTGGTATTCAAGGTCGCTGACAGGCAATGTTGAGTTCCGTGCGTGTTCGTACTGTAACTGCCAGTCTCTGCGTCAGGGCGGAAATGGAAGTTTATTCGCATTTTATATAATTTTCTTCCTTTTAATTGAAATTCGGTATGGAAGAATACACGTAATGCCGATGAGAAATTATGAGCTTTGTGGAAATAATTGGGGTGAATGTTATACTCCATGTAGGGACTACACGAATTTCTGTTGCAGTTTTCTATTATTTTTTACCAGGGGAAAATTGTTTCATTGTTATAACAATACAAAGCACCAGCGGTGTAGCCTGGTGGGTGGGTGGGGGGGGGGCTGTTAGTGTGGTCGTCCCCATCAGCAGACTGCAGGGGGCGGCAAGATGGACGAGGAAGTGAATATTTTAAATGGGATAACTGGATTTCATGCGCTCGAAAACTTTTAAAATTATTCAACAAAATAAAAGAACATTTAATAAATGATCGTAATTTTTTAAATTCATGATCTCTGCTAGGGGTGGCCATTGTGATTACTGGCCCCGGCCGCCAAAAAACATAACTTTGCTACTGCTTGGAGGTATTTCAGCCCTTTGCGTATGCCTTCTTGGAGTGTACAGGTATACTTGAGTGTATGTCACGTCTGCGTGTGACCCATAATGTAGCAACCTAAACCGTTCGATCGTTTTTTTTTAATTCGATGTGGGAAACGTTCACTGTAAGTTGTTCGGCAGATTCAGTTTTGGTTAAAACCCTTCAGAATATTTTATAAGCACCTACATTCGTGTCTGTACGCAGCTGGAGCGTAACGCCGTAAATATTTCTTGGGGCTAGAAATGTTCCAGACAGAAGTCGCTGAGAAAACTGAAACGTATTTTATGACCAGTGCAAATATTTCTCCAGTGTTGCAAATTTCGAGATAAATAAAACTATTTGAATGTGGTTTCTAAACTGTAAAATATTTGGACTGATTTTTATACAAATTTTATGTTATAATTCTTGCACATTTGTTGAAGGTCATGCATATGTCCGTGTGTGATCAAATATGAACGCCTAACGCGTTCGCATAGATGTTTTAAAATCCAATATCTGAGACTTTCAAAGTTCTCGGGCAATTCCAATTTTTGCCATATTGACACGTAATAAATTTCACCTTATATAAGCCCATAAATAAATTGTTTTGAATTAGGGTATTTCATAAACCATTAATACAGTTCTGGAAGCACGCCGCTGTTAAATTTAATGAACTGTAAAGAACAACTTGGGAGTCTTGTTACTACACCCTGTGGCACTTCCGAAAGCCACGAAGTAAGTAGACTCATTGTAGGTGTGTGACAGGAAGTGTCGCAACGACTAGCACTTGGCTTCAGTCCGCTTCATGTGATGACTCATTGCACATGCAGTGTTCGAGATTTTGCGAGAGAATCTATGTTTAGGTGACACTGAACAGTCCAAGAGCGCGTGAAGAAATGAAATGCTCTGCGATGTAAACCAGAAGTGTGAAAGATAAATTTACATAATCTTAGGCCAGAAAGGGTTTCAATCAAAGAGCATTTCTGCAGGTTCAACATAAAATTCCCCATCGACGATCAAGACTCTGCCCTTCGGAATATGGTGACAGCTGATCACTAATTGCATTGTTACCCCGTAATGCTTGAATATATAATCTGAATATATTTTGCGGTACACAATATCCCATTCCTTCGATTGCCTGATTAATGTAAGCCTGTTTCGTTGACATATTGTGTACAGGATTTGGTTTTATCAGAACAAAATGAACATCAAAGCTAGCATGTTACACACCATTGCAAAGAATGCGGTTATAAAACTCCTCCGCCTTCTTTATTCTTTCTCTTTCTTTCTCTTCCTTCTGTGTTCTTTTTCCATAGCAAGGATTGGACATAACTTCCCACTCCAAGGTAAAGTAAATTCGCCAGTGCGTACTGATGTGGGAAAATCTACTTCTCAGCTTCTCTTAAAAATGTAAGAATGTGCATTGCCCCAGCAGAGGTACACTAAAGTATTGATAATGTGTGTAGTACAGTTCATAACCTTCAGCTATTGCTAAATGTTCTGCAAGGTAGCTGTTACAAAGCAGTCGGCAATGTGTGCATTGCTGAATGTCCGAAATTAATGTATGGTACTTTTTTTCTGAAATTATATATGAATTCTGTGTATGGTAGACGGTATTGTGCTTGTGGGAGGCTCAGATAAATAATTTTCTGTTGGCAATTGTTATTAACCATTCTAACCTAAGCATCCGACGCATTGTTGCAATTGTGTGGTTATGTTGAATTACGTGCTGTCATCGGAAAGACTTCTACTAACTGTATGGGTATATATACACTATATCTGAGTCACTAAGATGGAGGGAAGGTGCTTAAAGTGTGAAGAACAAAGCTTTTTGTTACTTTGTACCTGAAAATTGGATACTACAGCTGCTCTTCTTGTTTTGGATTATCAGTTGTTGAATTTTGTATTCACTTCCTTCTCCACCGTCCTCAACCCACAGGCATGTGGAAGTAGTGTTGAAGAATATAGTTTACGATCTGTCTTAAAGTTTCTTCAGATCCTTCTCTCTTCTTTATAGCGTATTGGCCAAGGAGTGTGTCCACAGCAGGAACGGGACCAAGTGGTGAGATAAAAGCCCTTGTAGTTTTGGATGAGCGAGGCCCATTCCAAATTGCCTGTTTGTTTGTCATTAGAAAATAGATTCTGTTGTATTAATGTGAAACCAAGTTTTTCATTTTGAGAAAAAAAGCTACAGATTAAAAATGTTTTGAGAATGAAGTGCGGAGTAAAATGTTTTTATCGTCATTCGGAGAGACAGAAGGAGGAGGACAAAGGAACTATCGTAATGAGAACGTCATAACGTATGCTGTAAATCTAATAATGTTTGGGAAGTTCCATCATGGAGGATGAGATAAGTGGGAAGTTTATATACAAATATGGACAGGAAACGTCAAAGTAAAATATTGCATGGGTCAAGCAGGGACATGAATGGGTAATATCTAAAGCGATACTCAGATACTAAATGCAGGCGTAAATGTGGGGGCAGGGTTGGACCGGCACGGTGTGAATCGAGTAATTGTTTCTGTGAACTGAAACTTAGAGGCAGGCTATTTCTTGGCCAGCTGATTAACTTTTCAAGGAAGGCTTCGCATCTTGAAGTTAGATATTTTTAAAGGGTTATAATTTATGCAAACGTAACCGTCAGTTTCGTTAATTTTGCCGAATTATTTAGAAACGTGTGTCATTGCCTATCGTGCCCCTTCACAAAAATTACTGATATTTTAGCTATTTAACTGGTAGTAATGACTGTCTTCGTATAATGGCCCAATGTGTTCAATAACTGCAGTTTTTACGTTGTTATGTGTTAGTATAGGTAAACATTATTTTCGGTTAAAATTCGGACTATTTTCGAGTTCCTGGTGAAGAGAAATTTCCCTGTGTTTAATCGCCAGGCTGTCATTTCTCATTTCCCATTTTGGTTCCTAACATTTTTCTGGACATTGTGATGAAGAGGAAAGTTTGCAACCCATAGTTTTCAAGTGTTTGGAACATTAACATTGATGGCTGTGTGTTGTTGCATGGCGTTTGTTTGTAATGATGTAATGAATGGCTTTATATTTTAACATTAGCCGTAAAGTTGTGTTTTATCTCTGCTCATCATAGGATATAGCAATGATATTTGTAGTGACACACTTTGGCGCGCGCTCAAATAATATTCAGCAGACACTCCCCGACTTAGGCAGTAGTTACGTCTGGAAATAACGGCGCATGTCTAGTTTTGTGCAACGCGGAACTGAGTATACGTATGTCAAACGTATATTTATATGTACAAAGGGGTCCGCTTGAAATCCAAACTCAATACACTGGACCATGATCGGCCGCCACATGACCGCCCCACTTCCTGTGTCATCACCCTAGCAGTGTTTTCCCACCACCTTTATGTCATTGCGCTTTTAATTCCATCAATGAAAATTCGTCGCGCGCTTAAAATACTTTGTCTTTTAAAATCTATACTTTTTAAAAATTTCCGTATATTTGAAATGGCGGAACCTGAAATTGCCGAAGTCGGGGAGTGTTTGTACATGAGCGCGCGCGTTCACATGTGCTTTCTGTCTCTGTCTGTCTGTCTGTCTGTCTGTCTCTCTCTCTCTCTCTCTCTCTCTCTCACCACTCTCTTACACACACACACACAAACACGAAATAACATTTGCAACTTTCCTAACATCATGTTACGTGTAAATAAGGAGAAAGTAGGGCCTGTATATTTCCCCAAAATTTTATTTGTGATATATGCTAAAGCCTCGTTCTCCTTTTGAAGTCCATGCAGTAAAACCATTATATTCTCTTCAGATATCTTTTACGCTCCAAATATATATAATTACTAATAAGGCGATTTCTGAATCACGATCTGTGGTTTGTGCTGTTAGGTGGATTTGAATGGTAAAAATGCTGTGCTGTTGTGGTTTATGGTGAAATGAAGTTTGTATTCATAGTAGTTACTGTGTACTGGGCAGCTGGCACGAATTGTCGTACCTTTGACTCATACAGTGTGACAGGGCTGTGAAAGAGAACAGTAAATCTTAGATACCCGGATATGACATGCGAGTTTGTTGACCAGTAAGTAGCATTTATTTAAAAGGAGGCATAATCTGGAAGGTACATTCTGACGAATAAACTTAACCCTTTAAATATGATACTCAGTCCGAATTATACTTAAAGATCTGGTCGTACTGCTTAGTAAACACTGCGTCTAAGTGACAGGAACTGAATGTATGGCGCAATAATCTGTGCTTGCACTACATCCATACAAAACGCAGAAGTGCACTCTACAGGCAGAAGTGTAGAACTTTTGAATGTTAAATTTGGTTGTACATGCAGTAACACGGTGGGCGCCAGTGGGGTAATATACAGTGCTGCAAGTGTCGGTCATATTTCAGGTGCATTCCCTAAACCCCGTGCTGTAGCTGTAGCGCAGTAGAAGGTGAGGGTCGCACATGTCACCTAAAATGGGATGAGAAACATTTGTGTTCAGAAATAAAAATCATTGTCTTGTGTCCAATGTGTGAGAAGACGGTCAGTGGTAGCAAAGAGTAGACTTCAGCGTTAAGCGTCATTATGAAACACGCCACAAAGGAAAGTGTGACATGTTTACTGAAAGATGTGTTATTGATAAATTGCACGAATTAAAGCAGCGTGTAAAAACGAACAAGAATTCCTGGAGGAAAGTAATCAGTCAAATGAATGAACAGTGGAAGGAGGTTTTATATTGGCCAGTCTAATTGCAACCATGTAAAGAATTTTGACAGTAGGGCAGTTTATTTGAGCGTGTTTAATTGGAACGGCTGAAATAATGTGTCCGGAGAAAGTACTAGAATTCAAAAACAGCAGTCTGAGTAGAGACGGTGGCTGAACGTAGAAACGACATTGTAAGCGATCACTGAAGGTCAAGTAATAAAATGTTACTAGTAGATTGCATTGGATTAAGCGCAGATGTTAACGGGTTTGCTAACCTTGCAGTGTTCATCTCTGCTGTCATTGAGATTTTGTTATAACTGAAGAATTTCTGGAAATCCTGTGCGCGGAATTACTGCTGGAGAATAATACATATTCTGTGAGTTAGATAATTTCACTGAATAAAGTAGGAGATCGGCTTTGGCAGGCATTGACAATCGGGTAACGTAGTATAAACATAACATTCAGGCTCGTTCGCGTAACCATTGTTGGCGGGAAAAGCAGTAAGTATTAACACATTCTGAGTGTGTGTCTGTGGCCTGAGTTATCCAACATACAATGCGCACGTGTCGTGTTGTATTGTCATCTGTAGCCTGTCCGGCTGTACATTATTTTTCCACATTATCTCATAAACGGCACAATTTTCGGGAAAAAAGTTACTGAACACAAAATGTGTGTTTGGATTTCCTCTTCAACTGCTGTCTGAAACATTTAACGTTCTAAGAAAGTGTGTGTAAAGTACCCGTTTTTCTTATCAGATTTTAATGAAACATGACAGATAACTCGACAGATATTGGAAAAATACTCAGATGTAAAATTTGATGAAAATCCATCCAGTGGGAGCCGAGTTGTTTCATGTGACAGGACAGATAGACATAGACACGACGCAGCTGATAGTTGCTTTTCGCAATTTGGCGAACGCGCCAGAAAAGGGCTTTGTGTGAAAAATGAACGAAGTATGGAATGTTCTTCTTTGGGGCTGTGGTCGTTTTAGTGGGTAAATGTTCTGGCAGTTGAGAGGAACATTCTGACCATCTTTCATAATGACTGAATTAGGCTCACGTGGTTGTTAAACGTGAAGGAAGAAATGTGGTTACAGAGCGTCCACGTGGACCCAATTAAGTCACTTGGAATAATGAAGGCAGTGTGTTCCTCTAGAATGAGAACATTCAACCAATACCAGGCGCAGAACCCCCCCCCCCCCAAAAAAAAAGAAACTTTTGTCAACAAGTGTTTGAAAGCCTGGAGATACGTAGGAAGTAAATATTGGGCAGTAACATTCAGATTTTATGATGTCAATACACGAAGTCTTGTTTGACAAACCATTAAGACTGGAGTACACTTTAACCAGCTAGGCAAAGTACATATAACGTAACACTGTGGCACGTGTACCTCCTTGGCTGGCCTAACAGCCTGGTACCATTCCACGCGAAGAGAGCGCGCCCGTAAAGCTGTTTAATGTCGCCGGCAACAGTAAACCTACGTAGGTCTTCTTGTAAACTACCCGATTTTAGTCGAATTTGGATTTTCTGGGCAGATTTACATTAAAGTCTTCATGAAATTTCGCAGAAATCCGTCTATTGGGAGCCCTGCTGATGCTTGCGGACAGACGGACAGACTAAGTCTGATATCTGTTCATTTATTTAGTGTCTCCAGCAACAATAAAACGGGCTTAGGTCTTCATGTAAAGTCCCCATCATTTTTGCCCGATTTAATAAAACGTGTATTTTCTCGACATTTTCATAAAGGTTGTGTTTTCTTCGACTGTGCGGCCTGAAGGCAACCCTCCTGATTCCATCCGAATCTGTTCCAGATTCACACGCAGATAATTTCAGAATTTTCGAAACTAATAACTTTTAATGACCTTTTGAAAATACGAGCTACCCTCCATTTTCCTGGGGCTTGACCCAGTTAGTTTTGCGACCATAAGTAGTGAAATATATGTTTCAGAATACTGACCCTGTGCGCTGAGAATATATTCGGCCAAAAATCGGGTGTTTGGTATTCAACAGTTGGCAGTGATCTCTTGCGACAGGTGGGGGTAATGTGTGCGAGGTTAAAGCACTGTCTTTGTTTACTGTGAAGCGCAAATCGTTCCGAATAGACACGAAAAATGTAATAGATTATTATGTTGAATATGGTACGTACGTAGCTACAAGACGACATGTCATGTCCAAGTGTGCCTACTGACGGCTGTTTTCTTCACTGCTTTCAGCTACGAAAGTTCGTGCGCCAATGTCCCACCAACTGCAATTAATACTGTAAGTTCCACTGTCTGCCACCGGAAGGAGTGCCTACTTGAGTGCGTCTAGATTTTCGTACAGGAAGCGAATATGAAAACTGTAACCAATAACTGTGTATTTTGAAACGTGCAAATCATTTAATTTGCGTGAATCGAATCTACGGTTAGGTGACACTTACAAAATTCTAGGTTGCTGAGAACTGAATTTGAAAATCAATTTTAAAACACAGATGCGTTTTGTATATGAGACTGAGAACAATGTAATCCATTAACTTTATTATCTCTATAAACTGGAGAAGGCTGCCCTTACTTGATCTGAGCGGTAAAATACCTTGCTCGAGCTTGTGGAACTCGACACAGAAAGGTTAGGGAATAGTTGATAACAATGGAGAAGTAGGCCAGTGACAGGTCAGACCTCTCCATATTCATTTTTTGTAAGTATCTTCTGAAAAGAGCGAAGTAAAACACTGAATACAATGGGAAGAATTTTAACAATTGCAAGTTCTGGTTCCGTTTCAGGCCACTCACTGTTTGGTGGTATTCCTGGAGGATTTGGAAACCATATAGGTGGTCATCCTTTGTCTGGAGCAGCAGCCTTTGCAATGATGGGGGGACGGAGTGGTTCTAGCAGTGGGTACGGATCTCCCCACCATCCCCCCACTACTGCACCAGGGTCTTACGGAAGTCTTGGCACACTGAGTGTTGCAGCAAGTCAAGCAGCGAGTTTGGGAATTAATCCAGCAAGTATGTCCATAACATTTTTACATACCTTCTTCATTGATTTATCGTGTCATAAGGCTGTAACTTGATGACAGGTCAGTGAACTTGATTTCACTCCTGCCTTCATCACCATAGAGCATTTTCCTGACAGTACTTATGTGTTCCAGGTCAAGAGGCTGTTGTCTTTGAAGTTCATGCTTCAGAGGAGGTTTCTCCTCCAAAACTGTTCACGTTTTATAACCCACTTGATTTCAGCACTGTAGGCCACTTCAAGCAGCTTATAAAATATTAAGTCCTTTGTTATGTTCCAATGTGTCAACTGAAGGGCATGTTCTGCTACATAGAATTGCTGATGATCCCTCCATTGCATTCTAGGTCTAGTGGTACATGTATAAAACGTCCTTTTGAAAATATGGTATTCCTACATGCTATACAAATGGTGGAAGCAATTCTGTAATCTTTGAGCTGTTCATTCACACTGTACATGCCTGACCCTTTCCTCTTTTATTACTTTTCTTGTGACCTCAAAAAATATATCTGCCACAGATCTCTGCCAGTTTCAGTCCTGTGAGATTTGAGGTTGTCATAGCATTTCTGGTAAAGATTGAAGTAATCTTGCAGTTTTATTGCAAACATTGAGGTTAATGAGATCTGGAAATGCCACAGTTTTATAAAACAACAACAACAATATATGGAGCATTTATAATCCTCTCTGCTGGAACTGATGAAGGGATCAATTTTGGTAGTTTTATTTATGAAATTGTTGTTTGCCAGGTGCAGCATGGTGGACAATGGCTTCTCATTTAGCAGCTCAAGACTATCTAGCTCGACTTCAAGCATCAGCTGCTGCAAGTGGGATTCCCTTTGCAGGACTGTCTGGCACTGAGGGACTGGTTCCAGGATATCCCCTTTTGCCCACACCTCATGGCCAAGCTCATGGTATTTTGGAATGCTATAGTCACTGAGAAATATTTATTATTGGTTGTAATGGTAACTGGCCTCTGAACCAAATTAGAAGTTCTGCAGTACTTGTGTATTATTTAGTTTATTTGTATAGACATTTTCCATCATATCTCACTTTGGATATTAACACTGGTCCACACTGGTCTACCCAACCATTCAGGTGAAAATAGGAACCTACTCAGTTGGGCCTATTAGATGGATCTAATCTCTGTATTACCATATTCTACCATCTAATTCCAAGCCTTAAGAATGCTGTTTGATTTTACTGTTCTTGTAGCTTATGCTGTGTTTTCTGTTGAGTATGTTTCTGTTCATAATATGTGTGGTTACTGTGTGCTGGAATAAGAACTGCTAGAATCTACTACATTCAAGATACCTGTGAGCAGAATCTTATTCTCTCCAAATGCAGCTATTAACAGCCTCTGATAACAGTAAAGTAAGGCACACATTTCCTTAGAAGATTATGTTAAACTGGCTGAGAAGGATGTTAGCACTGAGTGACATTAGCCCTGTTCAAGTTTGTCAGAGGGCAAGCACATATGAACACAGACCACAACCCGAGTTCACTTACGTATGCTGTCTAGTTTGAAGTCTACTACATTACACATGCATGTTGTAGGATGTTTCCTTTACATTGTAATGAGAGTTTGGCTTGTGTACCATCATGTCTGTGTATCAGTCCTGTTGGTAATGTGGAACCAGATGAAAGTTTTTCATGAAAGGTGGGGTGTGGACATCATGGCTGTGGAAGGCGACCCACCAGTCACTGCTGTCATCAGACTTAGCTGTGGAAATATATTCTTGCAAGTGGTGATGCGCTTTACGTGCTGCACTAATATTTATTTTCCCTTATACTTGTCATGAAGGCCATGAAGTTGTAAGCATAACTGTGTGCATTCCTAACCCCTAGCGTAAGGTTGAGGTGGCTGGCCAGCTTCACACCCCAACCACTTTGCTGCCAGTGAAAAGGCCCCTGGTCTCCATTTAATAGGAGGCCAGGTGGCCCCAGAGAGAGATGAATGGACAGTAGCTGTTGAAATGTACAGTAGAGGTTTTTTGTGTGGGTAATTTTGAGTGTGGTACTACTAAATTTCCATTTCTGTGCACGGTAATTTTGTACCATCAATAATAGCAACATGATGGCTGTATGAACTTCTGAGGTGGTAGTAATAAGAGTAATATGTAATGATTGTTCCTGAAATCTGATGTGGCAGTAGATATGAAAAAGTGTGTAGCTTTAGTGATTTTGTGTTTTGTGTAGTGTAAAGTATCAACTTTTGAGGTTGTGCAAAATATGGATTTATTTTTCTTTCTTTGGGTGGATGAAACAAACTTTTTAGGCATGTGCAGTATGGTATGGAGGCGTACATCACAGACAGAGACATATATTGTATATAACTTTTGTGGTTGTTTTATAGTCACATTAAAGTAAGTGGTGTGCAATGTAAAAGAGGATATGCCAAGTTAACCTCTTGTGAAGGTAAAGGAAAGACAAGGTAAATTTATTCATGTTCATATTATGGAGGCATAGTAATTCTTAACCTTGGTACTATGCACAGAAATGTATCATTTAAATTGTGCTACACTGTTATTAATTTACAGTTCCTGCTAGTTTTACATTATGAATTATGTAGGGTTTGAAGGAAAGAAGTTCTGTTTGACACCAATAAGAAGGATGATGTCAACAAAGAGAGAGAGAGAAATATATGTATATATCTCACCTCAACAGTGCAGGACAGAATAGTAAATTAAATCTCTGAAAATGTGGTAGAGTTAAAATACTTAGGAACAAAGTGAAAACATTAATATTGATACCAGAATAAATATGGAGAATATTAGCTGCCATTCATTTCAGTTATCACATGTCTTCCTGTCTCCGGTATGGAGACATGAAATTATGGAAATGCTTAATTTTATAAGCACACAAGTAATGAAACAGTATGAAGGATGTCCAGACACTGCCTAGAGCAGATCCTGACTCCTACTACAACTTAATGGTTACAAAGATCTGCACTAGATTGAAGAATATCAGAAGGTTCCAAAAGTGATAGTCAAGATAGGATTTGGAGAAATATGCTCAGTGACAAAGTGCAAGATACTGTGGAAGAACACCTCATTGCAATTGAATGTGAAAGTGGGAATGTGGAAGTGCAATGGAACAATATCAAGAAATGTCTTTTAGATCTAAGTGATTTGCTTGGGAAAGCCTGGAGGAAAGCAAGAGAGGTGTGATTTACACAGAAAATTACCAGTAAAATGGATGAATTAAGGAAATGGAGTATGTAAACAACCAAGAAGGAAGGAAGAACTACAGAAGACTGAGGAATGAACTGAAAGGATACACAGACAAGGCTAAGAAGGAATAGCATGACAGCATGGTACAAGAGCATGGAATTTCAAAGAACAGGACGTTATCATTTAATTTACATGAAGGCAAAGAATGTTGGTTGGACAGAAAACCATGGGGTTCAAACCATTGGCATCGAAGACTCTCAGGGGACTATACAAATAGATTAGAGGAAGTATTGAAAAAGTGGGAGAATTATATTACAGAGATCTACAAACGACCTACTGAACCAGAAAACATCGAAGTCAAGTCTGAAGAGGACGTAGGTGCCAACAAAAAGGGCACTAATGTTTTGCAAAGTGAAGTGGAAAAAGCTATCAAGGAGGTGAGGGATAAAAGGCTGCAGAAGATGATTACATACTTGGGTATGTACTCAAACTCTTCGGAGGAATTGGTCTCAGAATAGGGACACAACTGATGAACAACACATTTGTGACTGGAAAGTGGCCCAAGGATTTCACTGAAGTTGAAACGATTGCCATAAATAAGAAACCAAAAGCTACATAATGTAGCCACCATCGCACATACAACAAAAACAGTAGCGAAGATACTCAGGAGAGGGTTCAAAAGGAAAATTGAGGATGTACTTGGAGAAGATCAGCTAGATTTAGAAGAGGAGAAGGAAGTAGAGGTGCAGTTGAGATGCTCAGAATAATATGAAAATGAACTTTGCACATGGATGAAGAATTATGTGCTGGCTTCATAGAATGGCAGAAGATATTTGATTGTGTGAACTGGACCAAATTAATGCAGATCTTGAAGGAAATTGGCATTGAAAGGTTGAACAGATAATTGAGCATACATGGATCAGATTGATAAACTAATACTGGACAAAGGGGAGTCATCAAGTGTGAAAACTGGAAGAGAATTTACACAAGGATTCTGTTTGTCACCAATTCTGTTCAATGTATACAGCGAATACCTAACCAAGGAAGCTCCTGAATGGTCTGAAGGATTCAAAGGAGGAGGACAAGTAATTCGCACTGTGAAATATGCAGATAACTTTGAACTGGTGGTTAAGGAAGAAACGTGCAACAGAGGATTGGTTGAGTCTATGGAATGGAAATGG
>Ga0136643_10006553_pt1 | contig 16695 bp, 5 predicted proteins | sample TergutLab28metaG_FD_96883 | JGI IMG/M metagenome (GOLD analysis project Ga0136643, IMG submission 96883) | Labiotermes labralis P1 segment gut microbial communities from Petit-Saut dam, French Guiana - Lab288 P1 (version 3) (version 3) | ecosystem: Host-associated > Arthropoda: Insects >... | reverse complement strand
GTTGCGCTGACCACGTGACACCCCTCTATCCGCAAAAGTTGGCACTAACTTCGCCGACCGGCGGCGGCCGCTCTGTCGGTATAGTTCGCGTGCGGACTAAGGCCACGGAGTTTAGTTTATATGGCAACCACAGCGTTCTGGAAGACTAAACTGATTATGTCCTTCAATATTAGACAATATTTATATATAATGTAGTAACATGTCTAGTAACAGTCTAAACTTGTAAGCCATTAGGTCGTAAAAAATCTTGGCCACGGTGTGATGTCTACAGTTGTAACCGAATTTGACATACGCTACATTTGACTCGATAATTTTTTCTGTACTTTTGCTGCCTATGTCAAGCTTTATCTTCCTGTTCTCTGATATATTTTCTTTTAAAATTCTCTCCTACAATTTATAGTACAAAAAAATCTTTATGTTTGGATTTCGGTACATTTTTTTTATTGAATCTGGCTTATGAATTTCGAGAACTCTCAATAACTGGTTAGATATGATTATTACAATATTAACGTTTTGATGCATGGTGGGTCGGCTTCGTAGAGAGGTCTATGCAGTCTGATCTGTTATTTACACAAGCAATAGCCTAATATCTATTGACTATTGTACTTACATAATTACCACACTTGAAGTCGCTTTGTAATTACTCAAAAGTAATCCAAACTGTTTTCACATTTCAGATTCATAGCCAGTCCTGCCATAATTATTAGTTTATTAACGTACAAGCCATATAATATAGGACGCTGTTTTCCTCACGTCCTTAACAGAGTTCACGTCTTCATACAACCGCATTCCCTTTGTGCTGAACCTGTACCCTAAACATTTCTCTTCAGGAGGATGATCTGGATATCAACCACTCGCAAACTTTATTGGAAATTGACATGCAAGAGCTTGTTCATGTATTTGAGGCATTACGTTCCATACCTGTTGGTTTATACAACTAATGTGTGGTAAAAGCCCCGATAAGCGAATCTACTGCAGCACATTCCAGTGCAGAAATGTGAATCTAAATGTACTGTAGGAATTTTGACATGCATTTGCTCTTTCCAAATAAAACTTCTTAAAATTAATTTTTAGTTAAACCCCAAAACTGTAGCCAAAGTAACACAGTAACTGTAGTGACTAGGTTACTGGCTGGACGAATCATGGTTCGTATTCCAAAGAAGCAAAGAAGTTTTCTCTTCCCAAAACGTCCAGACGGGCTCTGGGACCCACTCATTCTCATATTTATAGGGTAACGGGGCATCTGTCTCCGCGGGGAAACGAAGTGAGAGTGAGGGATGACCCCCTTTCTTCTACTGTGGAGGTTATAAATGAGTGGAGCTATTCCTTCACTCTCTCTATATGTATTCATAATGTTTGTATGTCAACTTTATCTTTTCTACTGCAGGAATACCTTTTGTGCGGGTTTTACTAATGTTTACGTTACAATCGGCATTTTCGTTGAAAGCAGGTCTTTGATTTAAATGTACAATACAAGAGTAAAGACAGTTTTCCTCAACCTGGACTTCATGTTAGCATCCTTGAAAACATAACTGTTTCATTCCACGTAACAGGATTTTTCTTGGTGTGTAGTTACTCAATTATGCAAGAAATCCTCACACTTCACGATACCCGTATGTTATATCACCGTGTTCGGAAGGGTAAATCGCTTGTGCCTATCCCCACCCAAATTAATCCGATATATATTTCGCCATTCAGTTCCTTTTTAGATCCATATTAATTTTCTACTCCGTCTATGTTTTTTCTTTCAAGCAGTTGTTCCTTTCAAGTTTAAATCTAATATATTCATGCAATGTTATTACAAAGATAATAACTCTGTAAATCCCAAGATACATACCGCCATATATTCATTTAAACGAGAATACTTTAGGATAAACAATGGAAGAAAATGTTCTTTAGATATTGTGCTGGGTTTTGTTCCTAGGCACAAGATACCAGGTATGTAACGTACACTTCTGAGCTGCCTGCTGTGGATTTATTTAGTGGTTGAAGAGAGAAATAATATAAAATTTTGACACATTGTAAAATTTGGACTAAGGGTTTACACTTTTGATCCTTATAAATTATGTCTCATATGTTGTTCATTCCGTGCATTTTACATGATTTACAAATCTTTGTAGTATAAACAAATGCACAATTCTGGTAGTTAGTTTTAGCGACATATGTGTTAGCTCCCTTATGATGGCAGTTAAGCTGAAATATGTAGAAGCTAATTAGGAGTGAAATACATTAGGGTAGATCTGTGAATTTGTTGGAATTATAGGGATTTATAAATCAATATAAATTATAGTTTACCATAGAAATTTTCTAACACCAGAAGATTTATTCAGTAAGAAGTTCTGATAAGAAATGTTAAAACCTGCTGCCCTTCTACGGAATGTGAGTAGATTTTGCGCTGGATGGAAGAAATTAGAACATCTTCTCAAATCGATCCCGCGCCCAGAAATTTCATTGGTGGAGCTCACTGTATAACTATACTTGTAGATTATTTCTGTTTTATTACGAAAAGCGTTTTATAAAATCGCGTCATAAATGTGCCTGTGACATAATATTGTTTGAACTGCATTTATACGTATATAAATAAAATTAATGTGCCTCAACTCAACTAATTTAAATCACTAGGCCTAGTCTTCCTGTTTTTTAAATTCATCAGAGAAATCCGAAGTTTATTTTTTTAAATTATATTGTACTAGTAATCGGCCGATTTCAGTGGCTGAATTTGGCTAATGGGTATATCGCGCAAAACATCTAATATTACCGTGTCTAAAAAAATTTTTTTTTTTTTAGAGGCCCACAGACACCCCCAACCCGTTGGCATGTGAACCTGTCCCGAATATTATTCCAATTAGTTCGAAAATCTTTGAAACCTAGTAGCCAATAGTAAGTCATTTAACCTTCATCACCGATGTTACATTATCACATAAATCTGCGTGTCTGCCATATTTTAATTCTGATTTCGGTAATTACAATTCACGGTATTCGGGCAGTCTTCGACGTAACCGTCACAAGAAACTTCGTGATTATTGACCTACCAGTCTAGTGTTGCAAAGCGACACACGCACAACCACGTGCACACACATTACAGGTACTTTTATGCGCTTAATTTTTTCCATAAAGAGTCAGTATAGGATGAAAAGGGCCTGGAAAAAATAAAATAGATAAATATGCCGTAAATAAAGTTGTTCACCATTCATTGGATAACCCTGAAAACAGAGGGGCTAAAAGTTGGCTGGCTGGCTGGCTGGTAGGCAGAGTTTCTGCATTGCATCAACATATATCATTCTGCTTGCAAGCCGTGACACAGTGGTAATTAATTCAGCGGCGGCTACTCTGCTATACGAACGTCAGGTTCTCTTTTTTCCTAGGTTCCTGCATAAGTTGTCCAGTTAAAATTAGAATGGGGAGATCGAAATCCAAGCAGATTTTAAAAATCCGTGAATTGTGCTTTTCTAAAACAGAAGTTTCACTATCTTTCTGGGTACTAGGGCAGATTTACTTAATTTTTAAACGTTTTGTGCTGCCCCCAGCAGATCACAAGATTATCTCATGTAACTTTTAAAATATATATTTAGCCACATTGTAAATAATCTTACCTGTTGATAACGAAATCAAGTGGAATTTTAGTCTTCAGATATGAGGCAAAACAGTTACTGTGGTGAATAAACACCACCTCACGAAGACGGCCGGAGTTCTGGCTGCGAACTTTCTAGATAGAGTGGTCTCTCTCATGTCCTTGACATTTTACCTCACAGAAAAAATAAAGTATAACCATAGGATAGGGACAGGATAGGACCTTGAATTTGGATACTCTGGAGAAGTGCAAAACCTGTGCTAGTGTTTTGAATCAGAACTTCCTTTTGATAGTCTTTCATTTCTTAGCCTAGTCACTATAACGACTTACTAAATGCGGCTTACCATTCTTCTTGCATAAAACGTCTAAGTATGTCTAAATTACAAATTATAACAATATTTACCTATAAATATCATGGCTCAAAAGTGTGGCTACCAGTAGAAGTGTTCTAATTATATGGTATTAAAGGCTGGCTTGAGTCGTGTTAACCGAAAGAAATCTAAACTTCAAAATATTTAAATGTTCTTAAAGTATATTAACCCTTTAAACGCCGAGTTAAATCCCATCTGCCATCTGCTGGCATTATTAGAAGCTCACCATATTCTCCACGTTAGCAGGATAAGGTTAAAGAAGACCCACATACGGACAGTAGAACAAAACATCAGATCTTAAAGTGGATTTCAGGATACGGCAGGCTGGGTTCATGTATTCCAGATAACATCCGATAGCTCACTCTAATGAGCTGCCCATTTCAGTACAAGCTTGAAACATTTTGACCAGATTAAAAACTCTCAGCACCATAGGAAGGCCTTATTCCGTGTGCTTAGTTATGTAGAAGAGACTATATGGTGTGGGGGTATGAGAAATGCTGGCGTGACTCAAATTTGAACTTTGTCTTCTGGAATGTGGTGTTGTGTATTCTGAAGACAAGTACCCATCGTACAGAGGATCATCTACCTTAATGCATGAAACAGCGGAATCTCCTGAAAAATATACATAATTCAACCAGAATATAGGGTGTCACATTCCAGAAGACCGCCATCAGAACTACATATCTGATTCATGATATTCTATTGGCAGTCGAACTCCAAAGATTTCAGTGCTTATTATTTATCAGGGAATTATATATTATTGACCTATTGTAATGGTATAAATTTTATAACGTAATTATTTGTATTTTAATGTTTTAAAGCTTTTAGTGAACCAAAAATGGCACGTAATACTAAGAGTGATGTTGAGTTGTGCAAACTGCTGTTATAACTTAAGTTTTATGTGTAATGCTTCTCTGTTAAGCACACGCTTATCTTGAGAGAAACGGGGTTGTTGTTGAGTTATGTATTTGAAAACAGAGAGTTTTTTTGTTTAACGGAGGTCCCATTTGCTAGTATTGTATGAAGTCCGTGGTAGGTGAATGAAATTTGAGAAAGGAGCATTAATGGAATGATACTGACGAGAGTAAACTGACACAGTTGGAGAAAACCTGACCCTGTGCTACGATGTCCCACATGAACTCCACATGCAAAAGCTTGAGAGGGAATTGGGTATTCAGTACGTGACAGGAAGTTAGGCCACACACTGACTTTCTGCTCCAGCGTTTTGGACAGTCAGGTTCTGGAAATTAAATCAGATGTGATCACCAGTGACCGTACCTTCGTCACAGTTAGTTGTTGACAAAATTTGTAATTTTCGCTACAGAAGGTAAAGCAAAAAATATGATCGTGCAAAATAGACCGCACTAATAAAATTACCGAAAACCATTGACAATTAAACAGTATCCCGAACGCGATTCTCATAAATAACGTAATTGTAAACATTACGCTGGAATCAGCAAACCAATTAAGTTATTAATGGTTTTATATTTTGTCCTTTAGATTACACACAGGTTCCTGTTTTGTTAGTAAATAGCGTAAAAAATTGTAATACTGTCAACATCAAAGCCAAATGCCGAGGTATTTAATTTATCTGCCGGAAAAAATGAAGGATTAAACCACACGCGTCTTTTCAATCGTCAAAAATTACTAGTCCTTACATTGCGTAATTGAAATTAAAAAGAATTGATGATGCTGATAATAATGATGATGATAATAATTAATAATAATAATAGGAAACAAAAACTTGTGACTTTTACTCCGTGAAATAAGGTGATACGAAGGGGTCCGCTTTGGGTAGAAAGGAAGTTCGAACTTTGTTATTCAGACCTTTTTACATGGTGTTTAAAAATACGGATTATTGTAAGAATTACCTTGTTTTCTGTATCGTGGTTTTTTTTCGTAATTCGTGATCGTGACTGAATATTGGATTCACGAAAGTTTTTTGCGCTTGTTGGCTGCTTCATCACATAATAAAAACATTTTATAGACAAACATATGCTTTTCCCAATACACAGTCACAAACAACACTATATATAAGTCGATTAGGCTACAAGTTTCGGCTTATTGCCAGCCGTCATCAGGTCTTCTCTTTTAAGTACCATACAATAAAAGCTTATGGCTGCAGTTAGGAAAGAGGCCTCTTCCTTTTCAAATTACGTAAAAGGAATACATCATATATGTGTATATATATATATATATTGGAAATATTCGCAATCAAAATTATATGGATGTAATGCAAAAACAAGACATTAATATAACTTGTTGACATAAGTGACCAAAATTGCTTTTTTCATAACGGTATGTTTTTTCAACGAAATGTCAAGCAACGGGATTCCCCTTCTCTGCCACGCTGTTTGAGATATTGCTATAATATATAGAATATCACTTTATCATAAATCTGTCTGTAAAGCTTGGACTACTAGTATGCATCTTGATAATATACGATCATCACACCACACATATGAACTCTGTTTTACACGAATTCAATCAAATAAGACCAATTTCATTTCATAATGGAATTAGAAATTAACAAAACGCTTAATTATTTAGACCTTTCTATTCGAAGACATGTTGATGAACTTGACTTAAATGTGTACATTAACCCCACATTTACCGACACAATAATCCTTTTCAATTCATGTCACCGGAATGAACACTTTTGCTGTTACAAGGTACTTAATTAGCAGACATAATACTTACCAAATAAGACAGTTGCCAAAAAGAAAGAAAATATTTATTTCCAAAATTACTATATAACTACTCCTTTCCACTTCAATTAATAATTTGCAAGGAAAAGACAAAAATACGAAAACTCTATGGAGAGCAAAGAAAATGAAAAGAAATACAGAAACGGGGTAACTTTACCGTCTTTGGAAAAGAACAAATTACATTACTAAACTTCTAAAAAGCTGATAGGAATGCGCCTTATGAAACAAAAAGCTCTATTCAGCAACTACTAAAAACAAAATCTTTAATCGGGGAAGAAGAAAAATTACATTTTAGTAGTACATAAACAATTAACTTGCCCGGAATTTGGAAAGAAATAAACAGGTCAGACAGGTAGAAATGTTTAAAAAGGCTACAAAGAACATTTACTTTCACTTAGAAATAATAATATTTATTGAAAATTCGCCCATCACCTTTTGAAAAATAGCCACTCCTTCGGAATTAATGACATTATGGATATCATGCATTTCAGTAGACCGGGGGGGGGGCACATATACACAATTAGAGAATGTTATGTGTACAGTGAAACAATAAAAGGATACAATTAAAATGGTAAACACAATGGTCCAAAATAAAATTTTCGAAACTATAATAAAAAGGGAAGGTCATTTGACCTGCTTTTCCCCTCAATACTGCAATTCGCATTCTGTATGCATACTGCAGTAGGAAGCTGTGCACAGCGGTGTACACACCTGCTTTAGATTTTGAATGTTTAATGTAACTTTGACCTTCAAATAGGCACGTAAACATGAAGTGAATTAATCTTCTATTCACATAAACTGAAAGCGCATATCAGTTTTTGGCTACAGTATCAAACTGTTTACGTGAGGTACAATACTAAATATTAAGACTATCTGCAAGGGGGGGCCTTTAAATAACTAATTAGTTTTTCATACTGAGAGACGTTAGAGATTTAAACCATTAATATGATGAAGATAATTCCGTAAAAACTATGGAAGTCTCTTGGAGTGTTTTAACATTAAATACCAAATTGTATATTTTGCATCAATTGAAGACTTTTGTGCTCTACAAGAATGTGATCAATGTGTTCACAATATGATGACTTTACTGTCTAACCATACCTTTTTAAAACAGTTATAAATATAGTTTTTTACACAAAAATTTTATGTTACCACTGTACTAAATTTTTGTAAATATATTTTTTTGTAACTTAAGAATAAAATCCAACTAGATTCCACTTATTACTTTATTATGCTTATGTTAGGCTCAGCATGTTTCGGTTACCATTATTCCCATCATGAGCTCACGACGATAGCGTTGGTTACCACATAGGCCGTCTGGTTCTCGAGTTGCTGCTGGTTTGGAAATTAAGTGCTCACGAGTCGCGTAACAGCCTTCGGCCCGGACACTCATCCATCCTGCCTGCACTTAACTTCCAAACCAGCAGCAACTCGAAAACCAGACGGCTTATGTGGTAACCAACGCTATCGTCGTGAGCTCCTGATGATGGGCATAATGGTGCCCGAAACATGTTGAGCCTAACATAAGCACGATAAATTAATAAGTGGCATCTATTTTGATTTTTTCTTCGGTTATCAAGATGATGCACGGTCCAATACACATCAAATATTTTTTTGTACTTTTGACGAATAATTTTCTATATATATTCTTATAATGCACTTTGTACAGAGAGAGATCTTTTTCCAAACTGAGGTTGTAAGTATTTATTGAATTGTTACAAAAAGAGAAGGCCTGACGATGGCCAGTAATAAACCGAAACTTGTTGAGTAATCAACTTAAATATTGTGTTGTGTATGATTGTATGTTGGGAAATATATATATTATTACAATACAATATTTAAGTCGATTAGGCAAAAGGTTTCGGCTTATTACTAACCTTCATATATATATATATATATATATATATTAACAGCACAACAGGGATGAATCACCGCTTATATATAAGTTACAGACAACTTAAAACCTAACCATTGTTTGAAATGAGGCATAGTAATTACCAATGATTGACCACCACAGCTTTATATCGAAAAATTCGGGGAACATGTCATGAAGATTGCTTTAGCGTTAAGAAGAGAAGGTCCTATATTTAATACTTGATGGAAGTCATCACATTGTGCTCTCAACGATCAAGAAATAATCAATTGTATCGCAGCCTAAAACAGCTATGTATTTGTGTGACTGTCAGGAAGCTACAGTAATTTAAAATCAGTGTGAATATTTTGATTTTGATGCACAGGATAAAAATTTATCTACCGTGGTTGATATTTAAAAAATACATCATACAGAACTTTTACAGGTTAAGCTGCTGGGCAAGCATTGTACAGTTAACAAAAATTATAATAAAACGTGTAATTTTAGAACTCAACAAATAAACATGTGGGTAAATTTACACTTGCTCTATTAATTGTTATATGGATGATGGTTCGGAAGGACTGAAATATGTAGCTTGCTTATTATACGCGAAAATGTACAGTTGTTTAAGACTATGAAATAGTTGAATATTTTCAGATTTTGTACTCCATCTGTTTTTTTTCTGAAGATAGGATGACGTCCACTTACTTTACGTTCGTATCAAATTCATTAAGTACGCGTACAGTAGAAGTGTCTTGTTCTCACTGGGAGAGCAGTTGTCATTTGTTACAAGTGACGATTAAAACGGTACAGTTCCTTTTCTGCAGGTGTGGGTCCCTTACACATTACACTTTTCACTTCTCTTACAGTATGCTTTATTCGCAAATTATGGCCTTGTTAAGTCGGCTGAAGAATGTGTCTTCTGGGATGTTTTGCCTTTCAGTCTGGTAGAAGTCTAACTCTGTTCCAAAGGATCCTGCTTCCTCCGTCTTGACGATAAATCCTCCTTGATAATTTAGGCAGCAGCGTCACATGCCAGAAAACATCTTCAGGCTTCATGCTCATTCATTTGCTGTGCTCCAATAAGAACTTATGTAAAAAGGAAGGGAAAACATCAGTCAAGGAACTTAATTCCGGGATTCCATTCAGAGACCTTCCGAATGTAATGAAGTGTCTTGTCATGAAGTCTTAGCTTTCACGATGGTAATGACTTAAGTTTGAAGCACTGAAGCTTCTCCTAATTTCCTGAAACCTGATAGCATTAGGCTGTGCACATTCCTGGCTGAATCAATTTATTGGGACACGTGTCGTGTCTCAGAGAGTCGCTGGTGTCTCACCGCGAAGGCTCTGATTTCATCCCAGTCCAATGCATGTGAGATTTGTTGCTGAAAGAGGATTTCGGTAAGTGGCATTCGGACAGTTTCTCTCCAAGTATATCGGTTAGTGCCTGGCACTGAAACTGCATGTATGTTCCGTACTATTTATTTCATACAACAACATTGAAATTGTGCTGTATAAACCTCCCAAATGAAAACGTCGTTAAATAAAATATTTATTGCTTCCCCACTCCATTTAGGGAGTTAAGACCACAGCTGTTTCTTACCGCTTTCTTTTATGGGCACGCCGATGACGTGGAATGCTTCAGAGAAGAGGTGGCCGTACGTGGCCTGAAACATTCTTCTGGAAAAACACGTTTTCCTCTGTAAGTTACATCGGCCACGACATTTTTACATACCTGCAAAACTGCACTATATGGCTCGCGTAAATTAAACTTACGGTCCAGGCAATAGTGAGACATTTCGCTGTCTTTGCTCCATATGAACTGCCACGATGTTTTACTGTTCTCTGTGAAAAAACACAGTATAGTTTGGTAGGTGGTTACGTGCTTCTCAGATTAACCTTCTGCCACAACTTCTTTCTATCCTGAAGACAGAGGCAGAAAGTTTCCCTGCAACGTTAGTATCCACGTAGGAGACCAAATGGCATCATATTGTGAGGGCTGTAACCTAAATATTCGCCGTCACCTAAACATCCGAACTCAAGTACAACAGATTCCTTCATCTATTTCAAAGTTTGTCTTTTGACAGGTTACATTTTTACTTTCTTTGTGCCGTGAAACAGAAAACTCTATAGTTGAATAAAGAGAGAAAAACTTGATATCACTTGCTTTATTATTTCATTATTTACTGCTCAACATGTTTCGGATGTTAATACATCTATCCTCAGGAGCTTGCGACTTATTTGATGAGTTATTGCATGGGTTGTATTGCTCTGGTTCGATGTGTGTTGGTGTTGCGTTGTGGTGGTGTGGTATCCGTATGCAGACTTACAGCCTGCATACGGATACCACACCACACATACACACATCGAACCAGAGCAATACATCCCATGCAATAATTCATCAAATAAGTCGCAAGCTCCTGAGGATGGATGTATTAACATCCGAAACATGTTGAGCAGTAAATAATGAAAAAATAACGCAAGTGACATCACGTTTGTATTTCTTTATTCAACTATCAAGATGATGCGCGGTCCAGTAAACACAAGATTCACAAAACCCTACGTCTGGAAGCCGCGCGGAAAGGGCGGTTTCAAGGCAGAAGGTTTATTTTAACTTGACGTGGCATCGCCACGGTGGTGTGGGGGAGCGGTATTGGCGGTGGTGGATTTGGAGGTCTTTTGAATGTAGGATGAGGAGAAGTGACGGGAGAGGAGGGTGTTTTAGTTGCTGTTGGGTTCGGTTTTGGTTTTTCGTCGTTTGCCAGAGTCGACCGTCCCTGTCTAACCGTTCTATCTCTTTTGCTCTTCGTTTACAGTAGCTGTGGTTGCTGCTCTTTACCCCTCCTTGTATCTCTTCCATCTTTAGCACGTGCGATACTACACTCTCTAGCTGCTTCAGTCAGACATACTCTCTGTTCGATGCTTCTTCCACAGCTATTGCTTTTCGATTTCAACCTCAAGCCGATAAAAGAAAATTGAAAGGATCGATGGAAGGATTTTGTCAAGAAAGCACCTGTAGAGAGATTCAGACATTTTCACATACATCGGTCCAGAATCTTTGTGTTGGTTGGATTATATCTAAGTGCAGTAGTTCCAGTTTTATTTTGAGAGCTTTCAAATAAGAACTGTATTTGAAAACTGCCAGGAACAGTACTCAAGACAAGATAGATCCTTATGCTGTGGAAGTCAGTCACTCGTGCAAGAGAGTATGAGCGGGGCACCTAGCACTGATAGAATATATGGCGAAATGCGTATAACATTTTAGTAGTAAAACGTGCAGGTACAGGGTGCTTGGAAGAACTAAATTAAAATTCATCTGGAAGTTAGAGGTTGCTATTTTTCCAAAAGCAATTTCAGGCTCAAGGAAACAACCAGTGGCGAGTAGGGAAAGTAATCCATTGAGAGGAGGTTTCTAATAATGGTTAAGTGCAAGATTTCATATGGTGGGATTTGTTTTTGAGTAGTGTAACAGATTAACAGATGACTTTTTCTTAGGAACTGCAGTATAAACAGTCCGTTGCGCAAGATTTCAATGCTGGTTGGTTGCCCCATTTCGGTTCACAGCGATATTATCGTGTATCCATCAATAAGCCATGTAAGATGAAGGAGTACTTTTTAATTGGTTTTGGTTTCTTTTAATTATGGTCTTGTTCTTGGTTTTTAAGCAGGATTAAGTCTTTTTGCTATCCTCAACTATATTCTGCGCTACGTCTTGTTTCGCATTACGGAGAGAGACTTCCCACGTTAGGAAAACACTGTCTCATGAATTACTCTCTTTGGTTGATTTAATATAGAGAAGGCCCGAAAGAGAAATTGAGAAATCGAGAGGATGAAAGCGACTGTTGAGGGTATGAGGAAGAAAGAGATAGATAGCTAACAGCCATGATGTTTGTAACGAACCACAAGCAACACAAGCACATTATGTTAACGATCGGCAGAAAAGTTCAAGTGAAGCAGTGAGAGCAATGTAAATGGGAAAGAATGTGTCGCGTACGAAGTAGAAAATGATCCGTCTGAGAAATGTCTTGCAATAGAAAGAAGGGTTTTCGGCTTGACACTGACCGGGAACTTGTTTTCCACTTGCCATCTTTCTGCAGGGAACGTAAATACATATCTCTTTTTCGAGAGACAAGTAAAGGCTGGAATTGGTTGAAATGTTTGAATTTAAAAAAAAATGTTAGTTCTAACCCCTGAAAGACTTTCATTTCCAATAGAGAGAGGCTTTGCTCGTGAATGGTTCGTTAAAGCTGCGTGTTTTCAGTGTAAATTACTCACTTTCGCAAAATACGAGCACGTGAACAGGTAATTAAGGATATTGATCTTTTGTGAAGAATCTGTGCAAATATATTTCTGTGTCCACTGCGTGACGTTTGTGTAACATCTCTTTATTCATTAATCAAATTCGCCATTATAGGCTACTTCCAACTATTTTGTGAAGAGAAAAATAATATTTCGGAATCCATAAACGGCGAAGAAATCCGTCATTAACCTGAAAAACTCTTAGTTTCTCACACAAGAAGTCTGAGTTATGACGTCAATCCACTTTCTCAATCGGACGCTCACTTACTTACTCACTCACCCGCTCACAAAATGACTCAATCATCCCTCTTTTTCACACATTCTCCTGTAACGTATGGCAGTGGTGATTTGAATGTGGTGAAAACGAATGTAAAACCTTGAACTATTGTAAGCTGATTCTTGTGTACAATTAGTCTGGAATGGATTGCTACTTACTACTTCAGGGCCCAAACTTTCCGTTCTTATCACAAGGACACAAAGCTTGTATAAATTCATAATATTCTTAATTTCACAGGAGCATCCATGAATCGCAGAAATAACGTAATTAAAAAGTGAGATGTCACGGATTTCTTGACGTGCTTACAAGCAGTTCTCTTGTCCTTCCAACAAAATTGACCTTAGCTCATAATTCTTTTGTCGCCTTTTTCAGCGTTATTTTTAGTCTGCATAACTTTGTTAATTTAACTAGGAACCGGACCGGATATGATGATGTCCTTCGCTACCATCATCGTAATATGATGGCTGTATTCCAACCGTATATCTGACTCTCTGAAAGTAAAGGTAGTGATTTGGAAAATGATCATAAGCATAAGTATTGTGTGAAGTGGAAGAACTTTTGATTCCTGCCAGTCATTAATGGCCCATTCGACACTCCCTACCTTCTGTTTGTTGTGTAAGCCTAATGGACAGAAATGAATGAGAAGGACGAATGTTGACTTCCCGCTAATGAACTGGTCCGTAAGTTCGTCTGCTTCCACATAACACGACAAAGCTTGCGGTTTCCGCGCGGTTTAAGGGCAGCGTCTGCGGGCGTTAGCTTGCTGGGATTGCGGGTTCCAATCCCGCCGGAGGTATGGATGTTTGTCTTTTGTAAATGTTGTGTGTTGTCTGGTAGAAGTCCTTGCAACGAATCCGTCTCTTGTCCCTAGGAGTGCTACCGAGTGTGTATGTCACTCTCTGTGGTCAGGTGCAACAATAACGTTCTACACCTACAACGAGTAGGTAGAAAGTGCTAGTATAAAATAGAAAGAAAGAAAATTCCAACCTCATAACTTATGATGAGTTTACACTATTTGATGCAGCAAGCCCAAAAGCGAGACTTTAGAAACTAAACGTGGTCCTTCAAATTCCGCCAAAGACACAGATGTGTATTGATTTTATACAGACACCTTACTTCGTGTGTAACAACTGTCAACGAGCATAACAAAAAATATCAGCACTGCTACCACACAAATCCTTGCATCTGATGATTTTATTTAACTGCTGTAAAATTACTATAGAATTTAAAAAATCCTATACTGTATATTCTCATTGTGCAATTTCGTACAGTCTCCAATTACTTTATCGTAATTATTTTTATCAAAACATATTTGGTACTGGAAGACGTTTACGTTGGGCTAGAAATGTGCTTATACTAGTAATATGAAAACAAGAAAAGACTGCACGAACCGCGGGGAGTGTACATGTAAAAACTCGTTAGAAAGAGCAAGAAGGAATCGGGAATCTTAATTAATCTTTTTTATTTAAGATCTGTTTAACGACATTGCCATTATGAAAATGGGCCAGTATGGATTCGAAAACAGGATGATAATGACTAAAAAGGTCGGAAATTCGTGGAATGAAAATTTTTTGTCCTAACTAGAGGTACTGTTCGAATTTTGTATAGTTCGACAATGGCGTATAATATGCCAACGTAGCGTCTATTTTGGAAGTTACCCATCATCCATTTGTCATTAAAACACTTAGGTGTGGGATGCCGGATCTCTTTTCGCCTTCTTTCTGAGAGATCCACCAGTTATGTTAAGCATTTCTCGCACATGAAAACGGACCTGGGTACCGGGTCTCTTTCCCGTCAGTAAAGTGGCCGAGCCGTGGCGTTGACCACCAACTCCTGTTTAGCCCCGAGGTGAAAGAAATAGAAGACCTATAGCACTATTACCCCTCTGGACCTTCATGGTCTGTTTTAGGGTGAACATTAACTTAAACTTATTTGCGTCAATTGCAGCAAGGGGAATTTGAAGGGATCATAACCGAATCTTTTCGCGCCTCTACCCGTAAGTGTGGTTGATATATACCCCAACTAAGTTCATTTGCTAAAGCGTTTTGTGGCTTGTGCTATTGTGCTGTCATTACGTCGCACTATGTAACGTTGACAGTAGTGTTATTATGGATGATGAATTTGAAACGATATTAAAGGTAGAGATCATGGACCAAGTTAGGTACATTCCTGATATTTGCCTTGAGAACCTGATGAAAGCCACTACAAACTTTGGTAAGTATGATCGGTGTACTTACCTTCTAAACGCAAGTATAGTGGGTTCCAGCTACCCTGTCCTAGCTCAGTGACACCTAGCGTCGTCGAGTCATCGTCGGCAGTCGGTGACGATCACGCACGCGCCATCATGGCAATGCTGTCACCGCGATGTAATGTGCTGGCCAGTTCCCTGTGTAATTTTGTTTACGGCCGATTCTAATGGATGTTAAACTGGCAATAAATCACGAACCTCGATACATGCAAGGTCACAGTGTTTCCTGTTCAGCATTGCGGTCATTAACGGAGCTATGAGGGTGAGATGTTAATTATAACCCCGTCATCAACAGAAACACCCTCTCACGGTTATCATAAGTTTCTGCGCTTGCTAAAACAAAAATATGTCTGTTAGCATTGATTGATTACTTAAAACGTACACATGTTTCCCAGCACTAGTTACGGGATCGGATTGTTGGGTTTCGCCTAACACTTACTTAACAGTTGCAACAATTTGCATATTTATGTACCATCCGCTTTAGAATTAACAAATTTGCATTTTGCCTGCAGATATTAAGTATTGGTTTCTAAAGATTCTCACATTAAAGAATGGTAATCTCATTAAACACCCTTAGGAAGGTTGGTTTTTGTAACTAGAGCATTTCATGTGATGTTGGCCCCAGTGCCTATTTAGACGATTCAAAATTCGGTTGAATTCCTTCTTTCACTTCTTATCTTTATTGTTTCTGTTTGCGTTATAATTTTTAATGTGTTGTGTTTAATCAGAATGACGAAATCAGACATTCAAGTACCTAAAAGTAAGTATTAAGCATTTAAAACTTGTACATTAATTTAAAATTAATTACACTGAGTTTGGCAGTGTACGTGTATATTTTCGGCAGCTCGTCATTGTCGTAATATTTGAGTATTTCTAAAATTGGCGCTTAATGCCCTGGCAGGTTCACGAAGCAGTGTCCTCATACGGTTGTCCCTTTTGCAATAACTCTTTCATTACTTAATTAATATAATTGAAACACTTGTCTCTTTACCTGTTTCTGAAAAAAAGTTCTTATTTTAATCTTCAGATTACAGAAATTTAAAGCAGAGTTTGAAAGGGAAACTGACAGAGAATGTTAAAATTGTGTGTCTGAAACTTGGGTAGAGGACGAGTTATCAGTTATCTAAACTGTCGTCAGCAGCATGCTTTGGTTGCGGGTCTAATTGCAATTACTATTGCTTCAAACCTATGAATACTGTTGCATTGATATCATGGCCTCGAGTTACTGTCCTTTGGAAATTCTATAGCACACACACACACAAACACACACACACACACACAGTTTGATTGAAAAAATATGGCCTCAATTGAACAGTAAACGGCACCTCAACACACGCCAGACAGTTGGTTGTGGTTTTCCAAGTTCTCC
>Ga0136643_10006549_pt1 | contig 16699 bp, 14 predicted proteins | sample TergutLab28metaG_FD_96883 | JGI IMG/M metagenome (GOLD analysis project Ga0136643, IMG submission 96883) | Labiotermes labralis P1 segment gut microbial communities from Petit-Saut dam, French Guiana - Lab288 P1 (version 3) (version 3) | ecosystem: Host-associated > Arthropoda: Insects >... | reverse complement strand
GGGGGGGGTTGACACCCCAACACCCCCCTCGGTACGCCACTGTACTGAAACTTTTCTTGAACTGAAATATCTCTGATTTATTCACAACAGTGCAGATTATTTAATTGTTTCATCACCTTCGGTTCATAATTTAAAAACGTTTATAGGCAACCACGCGCAACTATTTAAAGGGCTGTCTAATATAAACACCGTACCAGGGGCACAAAGACTAAATTAAATGCCGTAAGATAAAGGTTAAACAGGCATCATGTGGTTGCCGGTTTGGCGGTGATGAATAAGTGAAAGAAGTGGTGCCTACACAGATTTGGAAACAACCTAAGTTTCCTCACCAATGGAATCAGGAAGCTTGTGGAACTGCATGGAGACTGTGTTGAAAAATAACAGAGTTGTTCTGTACATTACACTGTCTCTGTGGTCAATAAAAGGATACTGCCTTTAGCATTTGATTTACCAACCAATGTACAGTACATGTAGCATGCAGTGTGATACCAACAGTTCTGGTCTTCTGCAGATAACTACAGCTGTTTGATTCTGGTGACAAATTGTTAATGGCCATACATTGCATGTCAACCCACACTTCAGATAAACTAGAACAGCAGTGCCACCACATGTCACAGCCTGCAGGATGAACACTGCAATATCAGTCATGATTCCAGGCAGCTATGACCCTGGTGCATGTTCAGTATCACTGTGCAGCTACAATTTCTGGTACAGAAACTGTTGTTTTGACCACAATTACATTTCACTCGTAACACATTCCATATTTAATGCAGGTTTATTACTAAATCAGAGTTCACTGCTTCAGAGTAGCCATTTCATCCGACAAAAAATATTTGTCACTTTCCACCACTACTGCGCTGTGTTTGGGCAGTGGGCAGTCAGCTGAATGGGTTTGTTTAACACAGATGAACCAAAAGGAAGTAACAACTGACAGCTGCGAGATGAATTAATGACCCTACATAGGGTTTCAGCTGGGATCAGAAAAAAATACTAAGAATGAGAGTCCACACACCTGAAAATCTGACTTAATGGATATGTCATCTTTAATTAAGTTAAAAGATAATACAGGTGAGGAGAGCTGGCAGACACTGTCAGGGCATAACAGAAGTGTTGCTGTTCCAGCTTACATACTTACCCAAAGCTCTCTTCCCCACACAGCGACAGTCGATTGGCATCCATCAAGGAGCCAAAGTACTTCCATCCTGTAGGTACCTCATAGAAGTTGACACCCACTGCATCTGCAACTCTAAACAGCAACACAAACTTGCAGAAACTCACACACATACAACACAGATTCGAGCACACAGTACTGACATTTAACAGGCTTACTAACTGTATAGCTACGGTTATTCAGTTAATCAGAAAAGTCAATACCCTTTACAGAACGACAGTTTAATACCAAGTCCACAGAAACTAACTGCAGATTCCTACCGTTAGTCTAACTAAACAGGTCATATCGCAATATATGAAGTTTGTACTGGAGTCTGGATGAGAATTTAAATCTTATGGGATGTGCCGCTGTGTTGCTGTCGGACCGCTTGGCCCCTCAAGGTAGAGGCACCGTGTTCCTTCAAAACCTCAGCAAGCAGTCAAGCGACAGAACATAACACTGCAGAAGATCTTAATCTGCAGTCAACGTATCATCCTCATCTCATTTAAAAACCACGTTTATATTATTCTTCCACACACATCTAGGCCCTTCAGAGATTCTTTCCTTCAAAACTTGTCAAAAGATGTTATGCAAGCCAATGCATTCACAAACAAGTCAACACGTGTTCTACAGATATGCATATCTATACGTATAGCACTTCAATACCGTATGTTCAGTTGAAAAAATATACAGACAAAAGTAATAATGTGATGAAAACAGAAATTAGAATCAGCAGAAAATCCATTTTATTAGAAAATGTCTTCGCCTCAAAAACTTAAACTCAAAAAATGAAATTACATTTAATATAATATGCATTTAAATGACATTAACGAGTAAAACTGCATTATGCAGGGCATGGTCAAATAGTTTACAGACTGAACAACACTTACATCATAGTCAACGTTGCTCACTTCAAAGTAGCCTACTTCTGACTTCCTACCGTGCATCAAGCAACTACACCACTGTCTGAAGCATTGTGAAGTAAGCTGAAATTTGCTGAGCCCATCCAGTGAATCTCCTTGAATCATGGTGATATCATTATATCTCCATACATTTACCACCACCTTAGGTTTTGGAAAAAGAAAGAATTCACGTGGCACTAAATCTTGAAGGTCCTGGAACGTGTTGACACAATTCTCATTCTGCTCCTCACTCATCAGGTGGGGCTTGAATTTGGTAGCAGTCTGACACATCTACAGATCATTTTTCAAAATGCTCTTGACTAACCCAAATGAAACTATCAACATGCCAGCTTAATGTCATGAATTGTGATTCTTTGTCTTAAGGACCACCCACTTCACTTGACCCACATTTTCATCTGTTTTGCTCGTCAATGGACATTGTGTGGTTTGGGAAAACTTTACGAAACTCCCACCACTTTTGAACTTGGAAAATGAGTCACAAAGTTGTGTTCTTCCCACTGCATGCTCTCCTCAAGCTACTTCAAAAATTTCAAAAGTTTCCATAGCACTCAACTCTAGTTTAAAGCAAAATTTGATGCAAACATGCTGTTTTTTCAAGTCAGCCATTTGCTAGGTACACCACAATTGCAAATGGAACATACAGTTGCACTTAACAAGACATTACTCCACAATTTTGTGCCAGAGTCTTACAGTAAGCAATTAATCGCTCTGCAGACTCTACTTCACTTACATCGAGTTATAGGAGTAAATGTCAGCAGCAGTAGTGCCATCTTGCTGTCAGTCCACAAACTCTGATCACGCCATGTAAGTTACATATAGAAAATAATTATGTAAATTGTCAATAAGATGAATGCAGAAAACCTTAGCAGACTGTTCAGTGCGCAGGAACATTATAATATAATTAATCATATACAGTGATGTTGAACACAAAGCTGTCCGAAATACATGTTACTTAATGATGGTGTCAGTTTCGAAGATTATATGGTGCCAATGATGAATAAATACGGAGCATGCAAGGAATGATACTGATAAAGGAAAACTACTCAAAGAAAAACCTATCCCAGTGCCACTTCTTCTGCCACAAATCCCACAAGAACTGGCCTGGGAAAAAAACCTGGGTCTCCACTGTAAGAGGACAGTGACTTAACAGCCTGAGCCAGGCACAGCCAACTCTGTTAAGTGCCATATCTTATGGCAACAGAAGGATAATAAGGCACAATATGTCTCGACACTTCAGAATTGGACAACAGGAACTGAATGTAATGTCACTCCAACTTGTAAATACTGTACTTCTCTTTAACAAAACTTACCTATCTACTGCACCAGCAGTGGGCATACTGCGAGCAAATCCCTTCACACCTGTTGTTCTAAAGTAGGGTATGTGGTGGAGGTAGGCCCCCAGCACAGCAAGAGAGTCTGATGGCGTCACAAAAAATGCATTCTTCCCCAGAATCATGTTCCGATCCTAAAATACAGTACATTCATATTTATGTAACATTTGCATTTACCTGAACAAAGAAGTCAATGTTTCAGTACCACATGAATCCAAGAAATGCATGAGTTAACCTATTTTATTTCCCACGAAAGATGTTACTGTTTTGGACAACAGACAGACGGCAACACGCACACAACTTACATGACAGTCTAGCGCAAGTACTGTCAAAGGCTGATGGGTAGTCTTCAGCATGAAAACATGCGACAGTGACATCAGCCAAGCTAACGACACTCTTACTCAGCAGAACCAAGATAGATCATCACCACTTCACAACATATTGGTCCACACGGTATGCTGTTAGGACCAGAAGTGGTTGTATTTTTTCCAACCGTTTTCAATTTGCATTTTTAACATGACCATCCAACTATAATTATGACACCAAAGACAAATGTAGGTGCTGGTAGTAGCACAGGTGTCAAAATGAAGCATGTGACAATCACAGTATCAAATAAATAAATGAATTAGTGTACCTCCTGCCAGTCCACTACATCCAACACCCGGTACCACCAAATGCCAATGGTGCTAGAGTGAGCGACACAATGCTTAGCACAGAACAATTACACTACTACTGACTTGATCACACTTCTCACCAACTATGTGTTGTGAAACCTTCTCCTATCCCATATTGTCAGTGGGATAAAGCTCAGTCACAGGAACGAGATTCACCCTATCCCCTAACATCAAGGGGCACATGCTAGGAATTTGTGTACTGTATGACATGTTTGTTATATTACTGCTTCTTGCTTCACCCTTAAAATGTTTCTGGATAAACCTATAGTCCATTATTTTTATTATTAGTTTGTTGTTCCTATGGAAGAGATGGTGGAGAAGTTATCTCATCTTCACTCTGACATCCCAGTAGGGTTTGATGGTGTTCTTGAGCATCTGATGTTCGGTATCGAGTTTAGGGCAATGTAGCAGATGTTCCTCGTCCATCGTGGAGTTTTGCATATGGCATATTGTGCACTCACTAGATTCATATATGCCAATATTTCTTAAATGAGCTGCTAGACAGTCAAGTTCTGTCTTGAGTCTAAAATTTGCTACTGCTTCCTTCCTAGGTTTGTCTATGTATTTTGTCCAGTTTTTATGGATAAGGTAAAGTGTTCCTGTTAGAGGCCCGGTGTGGTCCAGAGGGTAGATTGAGGTACAGCTCTACTCTTCCATGACCGCGGCACTAGAAGGGGGTGAGTGGTAAGCAGCATGCCCTGGCTGCATTTTACCCCTGAGAAAGACCCGGTACCCACTGTACAGGAGGCTGGGTTGGCCCCAGGGCCGGTCTGGACAAGCGGAAAATCTCGTCCCTACCGGGATTCAATCCCGGACCGTCCAGCTCGTAGTCAGTCACTATACCAACTGAGCTACCTGGCCCAATTTTTATGCAGATCTCTCCATTTATTTGTTGTGGACAGCTCATCAGATACTTGTTTATTATTATTATTAACATGAGACAATGCACAAGATCCATGTACTAAACAATTCCACACCAGTCAAGCTACTGGCCAGCTGTCTGTCACATGCATATCCATATCCATACCAACAAAACGTTTCATGCACCACTCACAAGCATGCGATTTTACTGGTATTAAGACAACTTACACCATCACCATCAAATGCCGCACCAAAATCATGAATTCCTTCTTTCAAGGCATCAACCAGTTCAACAGCATAAGTTAAATTAGGATCAGGATGGAGACCCCCGAAGTCTTCCAAGGGTTCAGTATTTACTATGCTACTTTCACTTGCTCCAAGTTCTTTCACAAAAATCTCCCTCACATAAGGACCAGTAACTGTACAGAACATATCAAATGCCAAAATTAACACTGTTTTGAAAAACCAAACATGTGAGATTTACTAAGTAACAAGAATAAACCATAAGCATAAAAAACAATCAGAGAACATCAGTGACAGCTGCTATCAGCTTTCCTCTAACATGTGTATCCCACTTCCTTTTACAAACAAGGAACATCATTATGCACAAACACACACAGAACTGTGTGCACAGCAAGGAACATCATTATGTACAGACAGGGAGCTGTACGCACAACAGGGAACAATGTGCACTGAACTGAGGCAGAATCATGTCCACATTACTTTCAAAGACTTCCACAGCCTCCTGACCACAATCAACAGCAGACACCTGCAACAGCATGCTACAGCTTATATTTAAATTTATACACAATGCTGCATTTTTAACCATTTACTCACTGACACTGATCAATATAATCCCACTGATTATGTATACATAAATGCTTACACATATCTGTGAATTCTGAGTGGCTGGTACAGTTATTTCATGCAGCGCACAATAATGGCATTAAGCCAGAACATGCCAGATGCAAATACTGTAATTTAGCTGTGATTTGAAGCTGAAGTATACTTCATTCTTGTTTACTGATTCCAAGTTGTGCACTATTTGTTTCAGATTGATAACTTCTTGAAAGCAGTGTGCTATCTTCACCACTGCTGTCAAGGGCAGCTGCTCCTCTCTGGTTTCACTTCTATATACAAACGCACAAGCAACAAGAGTAAAATTTCCCTTCTTTGTTGCCAAAACTGACATAAAAAGATTTTATAAAATGTTTCAATTTAACAACACTGCAGCAATAGCGCACTGTTCAGCTGTGGACTGTGCTCTTCATATCGACTGATGCCCTGGAGGTAAGAAACATGGCACATAACAATGAACAGCCAACCAGCAACTGCTACTGTGTAGACACACATGTCTTCTTAGATGCCAATTCACTCAAATCATACAACAGGGCCACAGAACACATCTTGCATTGCTCTGCTTCTCTTAAAATCCCAATTTACGCACTGACAGTAGTGACTGTACTTAACAAAAAGCAATGGTGGTGGCGGCAGTGGCAACAATGACAATAGCTACACTGGCAGTCCTGACCACAGCAAACACTGGTGAAAAATTGCATTTCTTATACTTCATTTTGCCATTTACATCTTACTCTAGGTAACTTCCCAAATTTCTTATTTGTGCTTCATTCGTACAACATATTATTTTCCTCTATGCTAAGTCCACATTTACATTTAACCACAAGAACAGCATTCTCCATTTTGTTTCCAGGCAAACCAACAATAAGTGACAGCAGCTGCACTGTGGTGTTTCCAACAACTGTACATGGGTCAATGAAGATAAGCCAGCCAAGAACACTACACACATAACGAACAATGTGCCCCCCCAGTCCACAGCACCTGTGACAAGAAAACAGACAGTTCCAAATGTCAAGCTTGTACTTCTTCCCAACGATCCATACCGTTCATTCAAAACTCTATAAAGAGGCAAATTTCTTCCATGACTGCCAGCTGCAACTTCATGGAGAAGGAACTAAATCAGGGGCCTCAAAACATTTGGCCTGGATTAGAGTTTCTTGTAATTTAAAATGATTGTAATTATTAGCCTTAAGGCTCAAAAAGACCTGCTTTCCCTGGATAGTAATGTACAACATATGAATAATGCAATACATTTTTTAAATTAAATAACTGTAATATGTTTTGTTAATAAAAGAAAGAAGCAATTTTATTGTTTTTTTTATTTTAAATAAAAAAACTCTGTGAAGATCCAAGTCTTCTAGGCTCTGACATTATGTGACTGCATTAGTGCCAATCACCATATACACATGTACCCTTCTTTGACTGCCTGACCATAAAGATGAAGGCCACACATTCCCTCGAAATGCCAATGACGCAGCATCACACTCCAGAAAACTTGAATTTTAGGAAACACTGCTGTCAGAACCTCAAATCTCATGTAAATATTTATCTCTGCATTGCTTAAAATGATTTTTTGGCCATCTTAGATTTCAAAATTATGTATTGGCAGGAAGTGTTCTTGGACCACCTGAACAACATTCATCAGCACATCCAATTCACTATACAGACTGACAGAAACAACTGCCTTCCTGTCCCGGACATAAACATTTATCAGAATCCTGGAGGATCATTGAATCACAAGGTTTACCAAAAATCCACTCATGCCAACCTCTAACTAAACACTCCTCCACAACACCCCCCTTCCAAGCAGCAGGCTGTGCTCTCCACACTCACAAACAGGTCCTAAACCCTATGTGACCACCAGTCTTCATGATGAGTTGCAGTTCTGCAAGACCACCTTTGGGAAAAACAGATACAGCCAATGACAGTTCACAGGGTACTGTATCAACCAGACAGGGCTGTCAGTGGCCATCCTGCCATACATTCATGACCTTAAACTGCATCACCAGACAGTTGGCCACGCACAGGAAATGTGTTGCTCCAAAGACATACTGGTAGCTCTTTCAAGATCAGGTTAAGACTGCAGTGAGCAAACCACTGTCAACTGCTACAACACCAGCACAGCAAAATGGCAGGCATGCAGTTGTGCAAGGAAATAACATTCTGAAATGTCGAAAGAAGCTGTTCTTCTGCACCTTCTGGACCTCACCATTCTGAACAGCTGAATCCCCCACAGCCATCTTGTACGGTCAATGTTAATCAACAAAACATAAACTTGGTAAGACAACTTACTGTAGCAGCAGGAAGAACAGTGAAACTTTATCATCCCACATAATAAAGGCACCTTTCCAGCAACAAAAGTAAACCATCCTGCACTGAGGAACAATGTATACTGGCTCATACAGTGTTAACAGGTAGACATGATGCGTGTTCTGCACTTGGAACAAAATCCATGACCAACTGCTACTCGTGCGTGTGCGTGCGTGTGTGTGCGTGTGTGTGTGTGGTGTGTGTGCCTCTCACTGTCTGGATGATTATCACACACCAGTTACAGCACGGAACTCGGACAAACATCTGGCAACTGCACAACCAGAGTGAACAGAATACAATAAAGTACAAATAATTTAAAGGTTACGTTGCTATTTTATTATGAATAAAATTAAAATTTTCAGTTCCACACACAGCTCACTGCTAATGCATGAATACTGCCTCCGGTGCAATGTTCTGCACTTGCCTTGATGTTACATGTTCCTCCAGATCTGCTGCATCTCATTCAGCTGTTCCAGGAATATTATTGTTACAACAAAATATAACACTTTTGAGTGCCTGAAAATAAACCCTGTCAAGCAGACCTTCACAAACAAAATTCAGATCAGGTGTGTAGAGGTCAATACCAATGTGTCTCGGTAACAACTTGCAATCATCACCGCTATGTAAATAAAGATAAAGGTAAAGGTAGCTGTAAAGCTGACCGTATGCACACCATCAGTGCACAAAGGTATAGCTCTAATCATTCTTAACCTCAGCACTATGCTGACTGCATAACCCTTGCTACACAACTATATGCAAATTCTTCAGTGAAGCTACACTTTCAGCTGTCTTCTGTAAAACAGCACATGCAACTTACCACCATGCAGTGAATTGATGAGGACTTTGAATGGTTCCTGACCCTCATTTCCTTTAATGAGGTTTCTTAAACTGCTGAAGTCAAATATATGCTTCATAAGACTAACATAATCAGCCACAGAGTCTATAACTTCCACAGTAAATTCAATGCCATCAACCTGTTAAATGAGTAACAGAACATAACATGTTTTGATCATCGGATAATACAAAAACAGATGTAGCAGGCAATATTTACTTTCTAGAATGAAAATAAGGCAAAAAAGAACATGACTTTATAATTCCTGTACTAATGATCAGCCAAATAAATAAGTTCTGGAAAGGATTCAAAGAGTCCTTTTTAATCCTTGCTATATGAACGTTCCAATTCACAATTACACTACTATGTGATGTGCAACAGTTCTGTTAGCAAACGTTTTGAAATTCTGTATATTAACAGGTTACAATAACATCAAGCCTTCACACTGCTATGGTAAGTGTAAGTTTTTAACCCAAGTTAGATGGAAGGGTGGAAGGGAGTTGCATGTGGTGTCACAACATACAAGAGTTCAGTGACCTGCACAGTCTACTGTGTCAGGTAAGATGGCATGTAACAACTGCATTCCAACACAAGTCATGTCTACTTGCACTTGTTCAGCCATTACTGTCAGTAACAACAAACACTACTGATTTCTGTCACCACTGACACCAACAAATCTGTTGATATAAGTTCTCTGAAAATGAGTTACCACTGTCAGCTGCACAATAAAAATCAGAAGGCTAGCATAATATAATTCAAAGTTGAAACCATATTCCTTGCATCCATCCACGCTGTTCAAAATTAACCGTTTTGCAATGCATGTTGCATATAAGTATCGTGAAGTGCAGAGCTCAAAATGCCAAACATATGCATATAATTGCTCTCATGCACCAGTATTTAAATTCCTATCCTCTGCAGATCAGTACAAGCTTTTGCTTCCAGCACCAAAGGAAAAGACAAGAGAATTCTTGACCCTGTTTTCAAAACATACCTTTTATTATTCTGTAAATTCCCTCATTTCCTTTGCACTCAGGTTATGAAACTGTGTACAATTAACCAACTAAACTCCACGCAGTAGAGTTCTCCTTGAAAAGCCGCCAACAGTTCCTCCAACAGTCAAGAAATTCACGATGTCGTGTGAATCCCGCGGGTCTATTCCCGTGTTCACAAGAGTCAGCCACTGTTCCCAATCCTCAGAAAGATAAACTAGCCCACACCCTCCCATCCTATTACTTTAACCTCCATTTTAATATCACCCTCCCACCCATGCCTAAGTCTCCCATGTGGTCTCTTTCCTTCAAGTTCACCTTTTTGTGTATTTCTGTCTTTCACCATGGATGCCAGAAGTTTAAAAAATCTTATCCTGCTCAAACTGTGAGCTGCTGCTCTATAAATAATTACGAATGAACTATTTTTACTTACAATGTATCCATAATCAGCCTGTGTATCAATGTCACACTCGAGGTCATGAACAATTTTATAGGATTCCAGACTGACGGCAATATTGAAAATGTCTGTTGTGATGCTGTCAGGAGCTGGACCTGGAAATGTGCAATATTATAAACACAAGGACATTCTGAATATTGCAACTGCATTAGCACTGCAACACTATAAATACGTCAATATTATAAATACTGCAATAGCAAGAATATATAAAAAAATATACCAAACAGGTCATAAAATGTATGCACTACATAACTATACTGACATGTTCACTCTGCTATAACTATTAGAGCATTGCTACAAGAACTGTAAAGCTGACAAAAGAATATTGTCAAAGTGCTGCTTTGAATGCCATGAAGGTTGGCTCCACTCATTCTTAACTTCAGTAGTAGGCAGAGGTCAGCAGTCAGCTTCACACCCTAGCCACTTTACTTTTGGGGATGATTCATGGGAACTGCTGGTTAGGGGGATGTGCGGGCCCGGGAGCCAGCCTCGGAATTTTGGAGAAGAGAAAAATGTCTTGCCCCAGCCAGGAATCAAACTACAGTCCTGTGGCTGCACAGCCAGTGGCAGTGTAATTACACTGATTGGGCCAGCTAGAGAACAGCAGGAACACGAACTGTACAAGCAACAGGTTTCCATTTCTGGCACAAAGAATGTAACATTATTTTAACTTGTGTGTGGTTGCAAAGCATGACAAGAAGCTGTGCATGTCCACAGCAGGGGTATTGGTATTGATGCTCTGCACACGTAACTTCACGTACAGCAGCTGTAACTTGCTAATGTTACACCTCACACCAGAATACAAAACTCCCCCCCTCCCCCTTCCTCACAGATATTTGATGGAGGGGTAAATACATAAATAACAATAATAATATTAGCAGTACCTTTGTACAATAAATGATACACGTTTTGTATTTTCTGTGTGCTCCTCAGTTCGGTGCACCTGACATAAGCCCCTCAGATGCCTCAATCTTGTTTTACCTCTGCATCATCTTATCACTGAGCACTTAAACAACCCCACAATGTCCCACAAAACTACGTTATATAAAATTCCACAATGATCAAAACACTGAAGGATTAAGGAATATTCGTGGGTGCTCCTTAGGGATGCACAGCAGCACTATTAAGCAAAACATCCATTTTATGAGACTTCTGTTGACAGTATATCACAGTTAGTACAGTCACTGTTCACATCACTGACAAGCTGATACTTTGGAACTGTTGAATCCTAAATGGCCAACTGACCCACCAGATGACCTACCTAACTACCTACCTAGATACCAAACCTTTCAGTTAACGAGTATTTCTCAATTTTTAAAAAAAATCTCTTAATTTCATGGAACCAAAAGCTTTATCATTGTGTTCACAACAACCCACCACATGTTCTTATCATCAGCCAGATGAATCCAGTCCATGCCCTATCCATCATCATGCTGTAGGCTGGAACAAAGGGCCTGTTCAAGATCCCTTGTAACTCTTCATAACACACTGATATTTATAGTAAAATGTTGTTAGCTTCTCACCCAACTACCAAGCTGCAAGACCACCGCTCAACAGCTATCTATGGCTACCCAATATATCTGCAGGCTGAGAAAATGCATTGCAACAATAAGAGGGTCCCACTTCACACAGACTTTCTCTCACTAAGGTCTACAGAATCTCCTCAGCACTATAATGTGTTCTGACAGATAGCAGCCAAGTATGACGCATATATATATATAGCCTCCTGTAAAATGGGTACTGGGTCTTTCCCTGGGGTAAAGTGCGGCCGGGGCATGCTGCTGACCACTCACCCCCTTTAAGTGCTGCGATCATGGAAGAGTAGAGCTATACCTCTACCCACCCTCTGGGCCACACCGGGCCTGTAACAGGAACACTTTACCTTTATATATATATATATATATATAAAAAGGTAATGTAATAGTAATAAACAACATAATGTCTACAACAAGACAACATGACACAGAACAAATGGCTCCTGTATAAAACTGCCCATTCATATCACATCACATGTCACAGAGGGCAGTCTTTATCAAATTCAGACTTCCACATGATAACTTGGCTGGAATGTGTATCTAATGTTTCTGTAGTCAACTGTTAACAGGGCTTAGTTATTTGAGAGTGAAAATTACGGTGCTGAGGAAGGCATGTGGGCCTAGGGATAAAGTAAAAGGAGACTGGAGAAAACTGCTAACAATGTGCTTCATGATTTGCATTTTGCACCAAATACTACTTGGGTAAGCTGGGCATGACATATGGCCTGTACGGGCAGATGAGACATGTGCATGGGGTTTTGTTGGTGAAACCTGAAGTACAGTCAACTTGGAACAGTTAAACATAGAAGGGAGGATAATATTAAAATTGACCTTAAACAGGATGGGTGGGAATGCCTGGATTAATCTGGCTATGGATAGGGAAAATTGTCTGGATCATTTTAACACAGGTAATGAAACCTCAAGTATTGTAACATGAAGGAAAATTATTTGACTAGTTGAGCAACTGACAGCTTCTCAGAAAGGACTTGGCTTATTTAAGTTAGTTAATTGTGGTGGTTAATTAAGTAGGTAAGTGAGAGTGACGGCATATGTACATCAAAGTAAGTGCCCAAAAACCAAACAACGCTGGTATATCTCAAATAACAACCTTACCGCCATTCCTAGTATTGAATTTAATTCCAAAATCTTTATCGGGGCCACCAGGATTGTGGCTTGCAGTCAAGATAATGCCACCAGTTGCGTTCCTCTTCCTTATAAGGTGTGACACAGCTGGCGTTGATAGCAGTCCATGATGGCCCACAATAACCCTTTTAACCTGCAGAACAGAACACAAACTTCCAAATACACCAGATCACTACAAGATTATCATGTTATGCCATGTGACACCCAGTAGTACTCTTGAAATTTATATACATTTGGATAAATATACACAGCCTCACTGCCCACAAAGATCTAGAATTTTGTACAACAATGTTCATCCACTGATATACACAAAATTAAGACAGGAACAACCATTCAGCTACACAACAGACAACTCACCAGTCAAGACCATCCCTGTGCACACTATGAATGCATACAGGTGGAAGAGAGGTATAACATGGTACAGATGTATCACTCTTACAGCCACTAAGAGAGTAATGGGAGGATGTTTTGGGGGAGGAAAACTCACAAAAAAGCTTAGAAATAGATGGACAAAACTTGGAGGGATGCTGCAGATTTACTCCATACACAGACCTGTAAGGCCACAAGGAGGCCATGGCCCAAAAACAGGCCAAAGCACCATGGAGAAAACAGAACGCACACAGCTTCACTCATTCTTCAACTTGGCACTAGAAGGAGGTTAAGTGGTCAGTTTCACACTTTGGCCGCTTTACCCCTTGAGGAAAGAATAGCACTCACTGAATTGGGGGGTGGGAAGGCCTGAGAGGCAGTCTGAATGTTTTGGAAACCAGAAAAATACCTCTGCCCTGCTGGGAATTGAACTCTGAATCATCCAGCCCATGGCCTTGTCAATATACCAACTGAGCTACCCCAGCAACTGCATGACTCATCAGTCACTCACATAAACTCATGAGGTATCATTCATACACAATGACATGTTACACGACAGTATGTACAGTATTTCTATGTGTCCTTGAATTAATAACTGTATGCAGCTACAGATTAGATACAAAATAAAAGTTTCTCCAATTCTCCATTACAAAAAGCTGTCCCTGTGCACATCATAAAGGCATATGTGAAATGGAGGTACAGAGCCATTCATTCTTAACCTTAGCTCTCAATAGAGGTAAGTGGTAAGCTTCACTCCACCAGCAGCTTTACCACAAGGGAAGGAGCCCCTGTACTGACTGAAGAAGAGGTTGGGTGGGCCATAGAACCAGTCAGGATGTCTTGGAGAAGGGATAAAGATCTCTCACCCCAGCAGAGAAACAAAGTACAGTTATTCAGACATTCAGGCCAGAGTGCAATCATTACACTGACAATGCAATTCTGGCTGCCATTTTACACTTTGCTACACTGCACCAGTTCTGCAAGATCTAGCAGCATTGTAGGAAACAAAGCAAATCTAACATAAAGCTGAATTTTATGACCATAACTTCAGCAAACATCACAGTTCAGTTGGTAACACTCCCACTTCATATTTTTAAAATCCTGGCCTAGGAACAGCCTATCTTAATATGGGTTTACAATGGCTTTCATACATTTCACAAGACAAATGCCAGAGCAATGCCCTCTGATCATTTACACCATTTCATAATGAGTTACACAAAATGTTGTTATATAACAGTAAATCACAATAATGAATAACAGGACAGCATATTTTTTTGTAACATTTAACTCCTCACAGTTCATCAGTCACAGATCATTACACACAACTAGCATGACTGCAATTAAAGTAATATTTACAACCGAGTATTCAAACATACCTAAACAGAGTCCTGTAGGCTTAAGCTGTAACTTATTTATCATACATCAATAATAATAAAACCCAAATCTAAACAAAAATCCAAAACCAACTGATTTGGATTGTTCAAGTAGACTTAAATGTTAAAAGTTATGTGTACTAAACCTGAAAACTCATGCCGTAACCTTAGTGCCATTAATGTCAGCACTGTGCCTGGATTTTCTATTACATATTTTGGGAACAGCGATTGCAGTTCGACTTCTTGTGCTGGAAGCCCTGATATATTATTATGTGTCAGACTCATGTGTCACTAAATACCCGAATGCAATCAAGACCGCATTTGCTATACTTGCATGATCTTTTTAAAAAAAATTCTACATTATTTTGAGACTTATCAACAACAAATACACGTCAGCTGAAACAGCTACTTCTGATGTTACATAAATTGTGTTTCAACACGCATGCCATTCCGGAACACAGCCAACAGGGCTACAAAAAACACATTCGAAGATTAAGTTATACAAACCCCATTAGCCGCACACATCTTGATTATCAATTTTGTTGTGTCCTTTACATAATATCTGCCATCGCCTCCTAGAACAAGCACCGACCCCCTCAGGTCGTCGCCTAGTGAATCCAAAATAGCTTGAACAAAATTTTCAGTGTAATTTTGCTGCTGAAAAACAGTGACTTTCTTCCTAAGGCCGCTTGTACCCGGCTTCTGATCACCGAAAGGTTTAGTGGGTACTGTTGACGATATGACTTCCATCACCGCTAACAACAGGCAAAACAGTTATCGTACAACTATCCTACCAAAGTGCAACTTTAGGCAACCGCCAGACACCACCTGCTCTCTTCCTAAATCTACCAAACTGCGCTCGCGAAGCTGCTATATAACTCTGAGATCTGTCGTGCAGACTGCGCTCTACGCACGACCTACCCATAATTCTCACGGACAACCGTAGCAACTAGCAACATGTTAGCCAACCACACGGCGACACATATTGAAAATATCCCTCAAAATGACTATACTGGGATTTAAGCTGCGAGATTCGCTAATCACTAAAACCTGCAGAGGGGTGGACAGGCAGAACTCTACGTCTAAGGATACTGCGTTAGTACATATTTCAACGATGTCTGTCTCAGTATTCTAACATTACTGTCATTCAAGAATTGCATACTTCAAGATATGCTGATTCTTTTTGAAAGCATCTTTAAACTGCTACGGTCATTGCGGATCGGTGTGACGTATTTCTACATAATGGAAAGTACGGCCCAATTGTTCACAGCAATCAAGCGGTTGGTTGACCTTTCCAAATGAAAAATCAGCTTTGCTAAAAACGTGTACTAAGTCTGGCCCACTCTGAGTACAAATGAAACACGTTACCTCGCCACATTATTTACTACAGAATTGGTTCCTTAGTGACACTGATCACGCACAGCATTTCCCAGATGCATTACCGAAGTGCATTAATACTCTCTTATTATAGTTGCTGGGTTTGAAGCCCCTCTTTCTGAAGACTTCAGCCAGACAAAAATTCGGTCCCAATTCTGACTGTGATTGGTGCGGACGCTGTACGAGTGCCTACAGCATCGCATGATCGCATTTTAGTGGTTACGTTTTGAAAGATAGCACGGAGGAAAAATATTAAAGAAGAGAGGGAGTAAAAGTGAACGAAAGCGTGTTAGTGTCAGCGGAGAACAAAATAGTTTTAACAGTTCTGTACAATTAAAGTGTGGGTCGGGTAGCTCAGTCGGTATAGTTACTGACTATGTGCTGGATGGTCCGGGATCGAATCCCAGTGGGGACGAGATTTTCCACCCGTCCAGACCGGTCTTGTGGCTCATTTTGTTGCCTGTGAAATGGGTACCAGGGCGTTCTCGGGTATAACGCGTAGCCGGGCTGTTCCGAT
>Ga0136643_10006548_pt1 | contig 16701 bp, 10 predicted proteins | sample TergutLab28metaG_FD_96883 | JGI IMG/M metagenome (GOLD analysis project Ga0136643, IMG submission 96883) | Labiotermes labralis P1 segment gut microbial communities from Petit-Saut dam, French Guiana - Lab288 P1 (version 3) (version 3) | ecosystem: Host-associated > Arthropoda: Insects >... | reverse complement strand
TAACTCCGTAACCGTCCAAAATCGGACACATGTTTATATGAACTTTTTTGATCACAAAGACCTAGGAAATCACCTCCTGCAGTTATGCCCTAAAGTCGTGAAACACCCTGTATATATATTAATAATATTTTGTATATATCATGAGTACGTCTACATGTTTTAATGACTCTTATGCTTATTGGGCCGTGCATCATTGTGATAGTTGAAGAATAAAAGACCAACTTGATGTCACTTGCTATTTTATTTCACTGCTTATGTTCTCAACATGTTTCAGACATTAATATATCCATCATCAGGAGCTTGTGACTATTCTGTTGAATTACCACATTGGTCGTATTGTTCTTGGTTCAGTGTGTGTTTGGAGATTCGGTGTGGTTGGGTTGGAGTGGTATCCATGTTGCAGGCTGAAGCCATATTAATGTCTGAAACATGTTGAGAACATAAGCAGTGAAATAAAATAGCAAGTGACATCAAGTTGGTCTTTTATTCTTCAACTATGTTTTACTGAATCTGCATCATCTTTACGGAGTCTTAACCTTGTGCTTGCTAAAATTACAAAATTATTAAAATTATGAAAATTACAACTCAATAAAGCAGTAGATTAAAATGTTCATGTGATCATTGCTGTATGATAAAATTTATCAAATGTTATTATTGTTGTTTGGTGGCTGCATATACAATCTGGACAGACTGCAATGAATTAATATAAAATATAAAATATGTGATGTCTGTGAAATGTAACTGGATAGGTTAATTTGTATTGTATGTGATGGACTTACCGTGTGTTGCTAAGTTGGTAATAAACTGGATAATAAACTGTACAAAATGCATGGTACATACATAAAGAAGGACAAATAATTGTTTTTAATTGTGCAGTTGTTGGATTAACTGCTGTATAAACAATATAATACAGTATGTCCACATGTGCCACAAAGTGACAGTGTATCCTGCAGTTATTAGTCCAAGCTACAGCAGTATATAACTTGTGGACGGGAACAGTTTTGTGTTCATAAGGGGAGTGCTGACTAGATTGGCATAGTTGGTGGGTTTCAGGTTGGCCAAAAATTCAGTCAGGATGTTTCCTGAGAGGCAAAGAGATTTCTGTCTTCTTCAGAGCATCCAGATGAGTTCTGGGGCTCATCCAGCTGACTATCCAGTGCACAGCAAAGGAACTTTCCTCACATGTAAAGTAGCAATACTATGAAGCTGACCATTCACCTCTATCTAGTGCAGAGATTAAGAATGTATGGAGCAGTACCTCCACTCCCTCATATCTTCATGGTGTAGTGTTTAATCAAGCCCAGAGACACCTTTACCTTTACTTTTCATGGGAGTGCACACTGACATAGAGAAGTCACACTAATGAACAGGTTAAATGCATGAATTTAATGTGTTTTGGTACCTCCTTCAGCCAGCTCCACCATTAAAATCAGAAAACGAAGAATCTCAGCTGCCAGAAAATGCACACATCGATATGCACACACCAGACAGGGACCGAGAAAGGGAGAGGGCAGAGTTCTGTAACAGTACAGAATCTTTAAGCCTGCCTCCACCACCACCGGTAAGATACACTTCAATATCTGTATGGTGTTTAGATCAGTTTTTTTGGTTTTAGTGTACTCTGATATCACAGGTATTTCTCACAGGCTTGGCTGAGCAGTTTTTTCTGTAACATTTCATTTATCCTAATTTCATTTATCCTAAGGATCATATTCCAGATCAGTATATACTGCAATGTGAACTGCTAGTTAAAGAATTTTTCTTGAGAAGTGTTCATTTTGGCTTGCTTCATTGAAGTCACAAGGGTGTCACTAAGTTACTTATATTTGTTTGCAGGACCCAACACTAGAAAATTCTCCTTTTGCACAAATGCCAACTGTATCAGCTCTTAATATGACGCCCCCTCATGGTAAGTCATGCAGTGTGTCTTTTATTCATTAAGCAATGACACTTCTGGTATCCTATGCTGGACTGCAGTTACCTAAGAGTTTGCCCATGCAGAAAAATCTTCACTGGAATTCTGAGGATTAATTTTTTCATTTTGATTACTTTTAACATTTCTGTGTTTCTGGATTCATTCACATTATTTTTGCAACCTTCAGAATATATTTTTTACCAAGGTAGATACAGAAGTATGTAAAGATGATATGTACTCTGGTGCAGAGTACGTATCATATATTATATGCAGAAGACCAACATGTTTTTGGTTTCCAGCCAGCAAGTCTTTATGCCCTCTATCATTCCAGCATTGTTCAAGATGCACTTACCCTCTCTGACCTCCATATTCACAGAGGAAAATCAAGTTCTCCAAAATTTTACTGTTAAAACAATTCTGTCTTTCATCTTCACACTACCAATCATTACATTTGAATATGAGCTTATACTTAGTGATTGTAATATTTCTTATGAGAGGAAAGAAATTGACTTCAGTTTCTGCAAAATTAAAAAAAAAAATTTCCATGTTTTCATTCTGAAAATAAACAACTTTTGTATCTACACCTATCTGACAGCATTATTAGTTTTGAAGGTGGAAGACCTGACAGGAAGAATGACTGCCACTGTGTATTATTTTTGCAGTTATTTCTATGAAATATTGTATTTACTCGAATGCAAGATGAGGTTCTTGCCTGAAATTTGGTGCTGCAATATTGAGGTTGCTTTGAATTCTTATACAAAGTGGCAAGCCAGACCATGCAGAGCCAAACCAAGGCCTGCATCACCAGATCAACACGTGAGATCTGTGCTCTTATGGGATAATACATAGCATTGAGTTGTAATTCATTACCATTATTTTGGGACAACCTTTCAGCAACATCTTCAAAGGTCAAGAAATCCAAAAGAGAACAGAGGAGGACTGAAATTAACTGACAGTATTTTTGGGGGGAATTTGCCCATCATCAGTTTTTTTATAGAAACATGGCAAAGAAGCACCAAACATGGTGGACCTCTTAACTACAAGGCTAAAAAAATTAAACCTGGATCAATCCACAGATTAAAAACCATGAAATCAGACTGACCAGACCACAGACACAACACTAAAAATCAGAACACATGTACTGAAAATTCTGAACATGCCAGCTGTGGAGAAAATTGTGAATCTTTGTGGATTCAAGTAAGTATATAAACCAAGAAACATAAATGTATTATTTAGTCAATGTGGATTATAATGGCATGGCAGCACAACTCACCTTAAGTGATAAGGGTGTTAAGAAGTGCTGTATGTCCAATGCAGTGGACGGAACTGATGATGATACGTTGTGGAAAGGCAGTGAGGAGGATGGAGATGTTAGGAGGTAGTGTGTGGAAGATGAAGGCACTGACTGTGGAGATGGAGACGGTGACACTGGCTAGTAAAGATGGATAAAATGACATGCTTTATGTATGAAGTGTATGCAGTTAATAGTAAAATATTTTTCTTAGAAGACATTTTATTTTTGGGGGAGGTCATCTGATTTGGATAAATATTTTTTCCCATGACAGATGTGTTTTATTTGGTAATTGTCTTAGATTAGAGTCATCTTGCATTTGGGTAAATATGGTAACTGATACTTCACTTTGTGGATGAAATCCATTTCATTTTTAAATTAATTGTGACAGTCCTGCTTACTGAACCTAACAATATTTCATTGCTGCTGTCTTGATCTCTTAACACATGTGTTGAGTCCAGTTTGAGGCAAGAGATTTTGGAAAGTGTTTATTCTTGTGTTTTCATGGTGAAGAATAGGTGATACAGAATTACTAATGCAGATTTAATAAAGCACATAAATGATCAAATGCTTAGAACTACTCTGCCTAGTCCTTTACATTGCAATTGCTGTAGTATTCTCTTCAGTGTGTAGCAGTCCTTACATCATTTAGAAATTATGATGGTATATCCAGAAGTTTCTGAACTGATTCAGTAACAAAATATACACTTCCTTGCATTACTGGTTGTAGCCCCTTTCAGCATAGTCAACTTCCAAGTTCATGCAGCAAGTCCAGCATTTCTGCTGTAAATGAAAGTACTGCTGGAACTAACTTTTTGGAATCTCATGTAGAATGGCCAGTGATTGTTTTTGAATTTCAGGGACATGCTGGAAACTGGGCCTTTGTAGCAGCAATTTCATTCTTGGAAACAAGAAGATATCACAAAGGGACAAATCAGGCCAGTCAGAAGACTTGGGTGCCACAGCCATGTTTTTAACAGCCAAAAATTGCTTATGCTTTTGCTTGTCCATGAGCACCTAAGGCACAGACTTCACAAAAGTCCACTGCATATTCAAGCCGTCACTTAGAACTTGCTGGCATTGTTCCATACAAGAGGCCCAACCTGCTAGCACTCACTGAAATGGTACTTTGTCAGTCTTGGGTGATGATTTTGCTTACTTCCTCTGTCTTTCCAACAGTGCAGTCTGTTGAGGGATGATCTGAATGCTTACAGTCTTCAACCAGAGGCTTCCCATGTGTGAATTGCAGTTTTTGTCACCAAAAGTTTTTTTTTTAAGCATTTCATGAATTTCTGATGCAGTGTCCTGAGTGTGAAGTGAAACTTAATGGAAACCATTAAAAAAAAAAAACATGAATTGTGCTTATCATGTACAATAGTAAACACTCATTGAGAAACAATGCAGAGGGCTATGCCTGGAAAACTCTTTAGACTGACTCAAAATATATTATATGATATTATGGTACCTAGTGACAGAAAGCTATACTACTCCTTTCTTGGTCCTAGCAGTGAGTACAGAAACTTGTGGATATGCCTTCACGTATTCGTATTATACATTCTAATATTCACTGGTTACATTATAAATAACATTCCTTGAATCACCAATTTTAACCTACATGCTGTATGAAACTATCTGTTTTCATGTTTCTGCTTTTAAAATATTATATTATAAATGTAGTCTGCAAGCGATAAATAATCATCATTTTATACTTTTTTAAGCATGCAAAATAGGTGATGGCAATGCCAACATATTTTATTCTCTTTCAGTTTTTTCACTGGATGCTCAGCTTGGTTTCTTTCCTGGCATGGAGAGTTGTCGGACCCCACTTCTCAATGACATTTCAGAACCCAGAAATGAAAACCACCACATAATAGGAAAACGAAAAAGTAAGAATTAATTCATAGTTACTGTTCCTTGGGAATTCTTTGTTTTCCTGTTTGAAACCTAATTGATGGGGATGTGTGTGTGTGTGTGTGTGTGTGTGTCCCTTTTAAAATTTATGCACTGATATTACAGGCACTTTGCCTGATTTCTAAGAAATCAGTGCAATGCAAGATTTTGGGCTCTTGACAGCAATGTTGCTGAAGACTCCATTCTTCTGGGATGTACAACCCAGAAGACTGGGATCTTTGAACTCAGTATAAACAGCCTGTCAGTAGAGAACACCCCATCTTTATACTTTTTAACTGCCTATTACCATCAATGCTAATTTGTCTTCCTTACCAGGTTTGGAGATGGGAACAACACATTGCAATATGTAACTCCTGACAGTTCTGTGCTGTGTCATATCCAATGAATATGTACATAAGTGAGGGTGCTTAGACCTTTCTTCATGTGCCATAATAATGAGAACTTACTCTGTTTTGCTGTGGAAATAACACTGAACTGAATAATATGCAGGCTAAACAAATACTCAGTTACAGGACTAGGAAGCTTACTGGCTCTTCCACTACAAGTTTGGCAGCCAATTAGATTAGGGCATTATTTTATCTGACAAAAATTGTCAGTCATTTCCCTCCAGCTTCCTTAAATTATTAACCTTATCAGAATTTCAGTGGGGAGTGAAGAGTGCATTTGTTAAATATATTACATATCTGCAAGCTGAAGGAAAATTTTTCCAATACCTATTTTAAATAATGATGAGTAAAGACTTGCAGTATATTTAACTAAAAGGCATGGACCCCAGCGCACAGTAACTTGCAACAAGACAGGCAATGTACGTGTAATGTAACATTGAGGCACGTTTGTGCAACCATTGTTGCAGTGGAAATTGAGTAAGTATCACCTATTCTGGGTGTGCACTCATAACCTTAGGTATCCAGCATGCAATGCTCATGCATCATATTGTCATCTGTTGCCTGCTCAGCTCCACAATATTTTTCTACATTACCTCATAAACAGCACGATTTAACAAAAAAAGTTATTGATCATAAAATGTGTGTTTTGATTTTCTCTATGACTTTTGTCTGAAACATTTCTCTTTTTAAGAAAAGCTGACCAATATATGATCATACATGTGCATAGGTCTTCGTGTAAAATACTCATTCTTGTGTGATTTTAAGAAACTTTGAATATTCTTCACACAAAATACTAAAATATCAAATTTAATGAAAATCCGTCCAGTGGGAGTTGAGTTGTTGCATGCAGACAGATGGAGAGACAGACAAGCAGACATTTTGAAGCTAATAGTCACCTTTTGCAATTTTGCGAATGTGCCTAAAAATGCTGAGAACTGCACTGCCAGCTATCATGTAAAATGGTCTGATTGAAGAGTGGATGTGAGTTGTCCTATAAATAATGTCCGTGGGCTATATAGTATGTCACATTTGAATAAGTAGACTTGCTGAGAAATGAAAAATATTCAGTATGGGCTATTCAGTAGCTCATTCAGATGCTGTGTTTGAAGCATCAGCCTTGCTCACAGGGAAGATGGCTGTGCTTTCAGTGGGTCGACCAAAGGGGCAGCACAGTGCCCCACGAGGTGGTCCGCCACGGTCATGGACCAATGCTGAGCTGACAGAGGCCCTTCAGCATGTGTGGAACAAGAAGATGACAACATCACAGGCATCCCGCATATTTGGCATTCCATACAACAGTTTACTTATGTATGTGCGTGGCAAATACGGGAAGTCGCTCAAATTGGAGCAGCTCAAGAAGGATTGCCTTGGAGTACCTACCAGTCCACTCGAGCTGCTGGGTCTGGGGCCCATGGGACCATTGCCAGGGAACAACAACAACAACAACAATTCGAGCACCAAATCTGGTTTAGGGGATGAACTGTTGATTCCACCAGGCTCAGAACATGACTTGGTCTCAGTGGGTCCAGGTGGATTCAACCCCTATTCACCTGCCAGTTTCTACTCTGACTGTGGTGCCTCATTCCCAGTCCCTGTCAACATGATCCACCTCTTACCCCAGTCTGAAAAGAACCGTGAGTTGTTTCCACCTTCCCTACCCCTCTCACTTGAAGTTTCTGCTACTGGCAAAGATGACAACATTGGAGGGAGACGATCACGTGAGAACAATATTTCCATGGAGGAGGAGCATGATGCAGTACAGGCACAACAGCAACTGCCCAAAGAGGACATCCCTACACAGCAGCTTGTTGAGCAGAATGGACAAAACTAGCATATGGTAAAATTAATAAAACTATCTAGTAGGACAAGATTGAAAAAATCACACAATAGAGCCCTTATTATTTAGTGAACTATGGTATTGTTGTTTATCAGAGCATCAACCATTTTGTGTTAGAGAAGTCTACTGAACTTCTAATGGACAGTAAATTTATATGGATAACTTCAGCATACATTTTATACAGTAAGACATATTATTTTGTACAAAATAAAAAGAGCATTTACCTCAGACTTTTTGTAAACTAGATTTTTGTAATGGTTTTCTTTACCAACAAGCTGTTACAAAATGCAGACTATCTAATATTACCCAGGCAAAATGGAAGTTCTCTGGAAACAACAACATTGTGCTTTCTTACAAGATCTAAATGAAACTGTATGTGATTGTTAAAGTATGGGTGCTGGTAGAACAAAGTGCTGGTAGAACACAAAGTAAAGTTTAATTCTATTGGGGAGTTCCCCTTTGGTAAGAGTTGTGATGTTGCTGAGACACATTTGTTGTGGGCCACCAAGAGGTCTTTTGTTGATATTATTGCATTGTGCTTCCTGGGTTCACAGCCAGAAATGGATGGATACTTGTTGCTTGTCTACAACACTGTCATAGTATCCACAGTATTGTTTCTTGTTCATGGTTGATCATCATTTACTTTACAAGACTGACTTCAAATGCCAATGTCCCACATATTTATATTTAATTATAATTAATACATCCTAATTAATTTAACGTCTTAACCAACACCAACAGTTCCTGCAGATATTTATACCAAATAATACATAATTTTAAGTTTGAAGATAAATAAAAAAAATGAATTTTTATAGACAGAGTATTATATCCACAGTTCACACATGAGATGACAGAATGAACATTCTTTTATATTAATTTTTCTAAGTGATTATTGAAACAAACTTTGTTACATGAAACTTGAAGGCACATAAGGACAAATGTGCCAATGTGATTTTTTTTATTGGAAGAGATCACGCATGAAAGGGAACCAGCATAAAGATCAGCAAGGTACAGTTCATTGTAACAAATAATTGTAGTTGTGATACAAACGTGAAAGAATAACAGTATGTGTTGTATCCTAATGTTAGGTGTAAATGTTATTGGTTATTATTCAAATGAAAGAGGACGAATTAGTACCAAAATGTATCATGCAGTTTATACTAATTATCATGCAGGTATTTGTGAAGCTATGTGAGAAGCACGTAGTAGTGGCAAGGGCCCCATATGTTTCACTTGGCACTGTGCAACTCGTCTTAAAGAAAAAAAATTCCAACAGGTAGAGTTTCATAGCAATTTTATGTATTTTAAGTCTTGCATGGCTCTAAATTCAGTGCAACCATTCTGATATAACTGTGAGTAACATTTTTAAGAATGTGTTCTAGGGAACTTGCACTTCCACTGATGTAAACCTCTAGGAACTCTATAGTGTGTAGAAAAACACATGTAAAACTAGAAGCACATGCACTCACACATACAACTCCCCCCCCACACACACACACACACACACACACACACACAAACCACACTTCACCAACTTTTTAGTACCTTGATCCATGATCCAGTTTTTTTTCCCCCCCAATCCTTTGTTGCAAAATTAATGACGAAATTGTCCTAGCACATATGTTAGGATTTGCTTTCTATGACAAAAGTGTATACACATTATTATTGATTGTTCTAGTTTGGTTGCTAGTGCCTGCCTCTAATCTGTGAGTAGATCTTTTCAAGGTCACTGTAATGGCATATTCTCTGAAACATGAAATTACCTAAGAAAATTCTGACATGGATATTAAGTACACAATTAGAACATTTACATCACCAGATTAGAATTAATGAATATGTACATTCACTAACAACACTGTTCCATTAGTTCCTAATAAGGAATCGGAAAACTGAAACTGAAAAATTTGATAAACCATGTTGCATTGCGTACATCTTATAGTAAAACACAGTTTTTGGTATCTTCAATTTCATTACTGATTTAGGGAAATGACAAACTGCCTATATGAAAATAAATGCTGTGCAATCCTAACAAACCAGCTCCTACACTACCAACTACACCAATAAAGTATTTTAATTCGATAATAAATGTAGAATGAAATTATGCAGGAATGTGAATAAGTATTTCTCCTCTTTATATATTGCAGCTTACATGAACATGTGTAAGCACTGTGTATACTTTATGTTGAGACTGCTATACTGCATTTACCTGAATGCAAGGTGACTAATCTAAGATGACCCCCAAATAAATTACGTCTGCAAAGGGACAACGTATTTATCCAAATCTAAGATGACCTCCCAAAAATAAAATGTCTGGTAAGGAGAAATACTTCACTATTAATTGGATACACTTCATAGACAATGCATGTCAGATTCTGTCTGCCTTTACCAATCAGTGTCACTGTCTCCATCTCCACAGTCAGTGCCTTCATCTTCCACACACTACCTCCTAACATCCCCATCCTCTCCACTGCCATTCCACAATGTATCATCATCAGTCCCTTCCATTGCGTTGGACAAACAGCACTTCTTAACACCTGTATCACTTCTGGTGAGTTGTGGTGCCATGCCTTTTGTGATCCACGTTGACTAAATAATGCATTTATGTTTCTTGATTTATAAAATTACTTGAACCAACCCATAAAGACTCACACTTTTCTTCACTGGTGGTGTTAGTAGTGTTACAAATTTTAAATACATATGTTCTGGATTTTTGTGTTGTGTCTATAGTCTGATCAGTCTAAGTTCAAGGCTCGTTTTAAGGTTTTCAATTTGTGGATTGGTCCAGGTTTTGTTTTTGAGTCTGGCAGTTAATTTTTAATTTTTCAATAGCCATTTTACTGTTGCTACCCTTGTACTAGATCCATTCTCAGGTGCATCCCTTAATGAGTTTACTGTTTCTGTGGTGCCCAGTGACTGATAATAACTCAATCTAAGGAGTCCATCAGGTTAGGTGCCTCTTTGCCTGAAGGCTGAAACAGAGCCAGCTTCCAAAACATCGTGCTTCTTTAGAAAATTATACCATAGACAAAGTCAAAAAAAAATTAAGATAGTGTTAGTCAACTTTAGGCATGCTCTGTTCTCTCTTTTGTCTACACATGACAATCTGATGATGCAGGCCTTGTTGGCACCACTCTGTCCAGTTCACAGTTCAGAGTGATCTGGTTTGGTGCTTCACATGTGAATTTAAGACATCTCACATAGGTAAGCACCATCTTTAAGTAAAAACCTCGTCCTGTATTCGAGTAAACACAGTATTTGCTTGTGTAATAGTTGTGTCCTTTCTTTAGTTTGTCTTTATGTATTACAAACTAATTGCACTTTCCATTCTACCATCTGAATATTAACACACACAAAATAACAACAAGTTGAATTAAAGTTACACTATTCAAAAAATTACAGTATAAATAGACATGGTTCATGACAGTGACAAGTGGCAGGCAGTTATGAATATGGCGTTCAACCTTCGGGTTCAATAAAATGTGCAGAATTTCTTGACTAGATGAGAAAATATTGGCTTTCCAAGAAGAACTCTATCGCATGGTGTTAGTTAGATAAATAGATTCATAGGGTTACTAACAACTGTACTAGCATAGCAGTTGAAAATAGCCCATACAGGAAGTGAAAATTTCCTTCCTCTTCACTTGTAAGTTACTGTAACTTCTCTGCTGGTACCTCAGTATATCTGAAGGGTTAAATTTAAAATTGTCTTTGTGCTTGATTAAGCTTACTCCTTGGACATATCTGGAGGGCTGGAGTTACAGCTCCGTGCATTCTTAAACTTGCAGTGGCTATAAAAGATAATTTGGAATACGGAAAGAAGGCTGTGACAGGTGACAGTTCAGTTCCACACACGTGCTCTGTTAGACTGGCAGTGGAAGTCGGTTATTAAAATGTGTGAATTGTCCTGGTTTTTGGAGATATATTTTTTTATGAAACTGTGTGGAACTAGTCATGTGTAACTCACCAGATTGCTCTTGGACTATCATTTGCATCAATTACAGAGGCCTGCTCTTCCCACATCAGTACGGTGGATGTGGTGAGTAGCTATGAGTTACTTATTCATATATCAGTCTGTCAATTGATAGAATGATTCAAGTTATCAGCTGTGTGTGTAAACATGCAAATGCATGCATGCCCATGCAGGTGGGCATGCACGCGCGCGCACACACACACACACACACACACACACACATTCATACACATTGAAGGTGGAGATGTATCAGGTCTCTATATCATTGGTCTTTAGTCCACTTTAGTCCATCATTGCCTCAGCTGATAGCCTGAGAGGAATTTAGTGAATTTCCATGCCCCAAAAGCCTCACATTGTCATGTCTGATCCTTTTCTTCAAAATTTTGGCCCAAAACAAGGAAGCAGAGATTAGGCACAGCAAAATTGAAAGCAAGTATGGAGTTTTGAATGCAAGATGAAAATTATTCACAGTGCTCAGAATGGTGGAGATAAGTTTTCTGTGTGATCCATTCCCAGTAAGGAACCTTTCTTTCCAACATAGAAACCCATTATGTAACTTAAACAAGGCTTGCTGTTATCATCTTAAAGCTGTTTGTTATACTTGTCAGTTCATTTTCCATTACTGTGAATTTAAGTAACTGAGCATTATTATTTTTACCAGACACCTTAGCTATTTGCAGTATGAAGCCCTTTGTAACATTGCTACTTTATGTGATAGATTGGTACACTGATGGGATAGATTTATGTAACACCAGTGTCTCTAAAGACTGAATGCCACTGAGTTAGGCGCAAAGCTAACCTCTCAAATTGCGCACAGGTATATGCATGTGAATGCCAATGGGGTCTTATATCAACAGATTTGTGTGCTTCTGCGTGACTAGATTTTCAGTTTGTTGATACAAAACCTTCATTGGCGAGAGGATGAAGTAAAGTATGAAAATGGGTACAGTGCTTAATAATTAAATATAAATCTGTCCTGGAAAGTTCAGGGTTGAATATTTAAACAATAATAATTAACAATATAATTCAGGACAATGATGCTCGTATTTTCGTACCACAAAGAAGTTTTTGTCTTCTGTTATGCCACATGTAAATACATAATCTAGATCTTTTACAAAACAGGCAGAAGAAGTGCTGTACAAATCGTTGTACCATAGTTCGTTACGTGTTTCTGTTACGTATGGTTTGATTTTTTGTTTTGCTTTGGCTGAAATTAGGGTTGGTGATGATGTTTGATGTATAAAATATGTTAATGAAAACTAGGTATGTGATCAAATTTGGTGTTACAAAAAAAAAGAAGAAAAAAAAAACAAAAATGTGTACTGTGAATCACACCTGACTAGTATTATAATGGACTTTTTGGGAAAGCAGATGTTAACATGTTTGCACAACTCTCTCCGTACATTCTCATAGGTTCTTTTCCAAGTGTGTACTGATGAAGTGGGGATGAGTTTCTGCCTGTGTTCTATGTAGAATGATGTACCATATTCTCAGTTAATATTTTTGATTTAATTGGATTATCATTTTCCAGATAATAATGCGCTGCAAGAATACACATATTTTTTTAAAGAAAATATTTTTAACGCTACTAGTAGGGTAATGCAAAGCTTAAAACACTGTCTGTTGCAGCACATTAGAATGTGACAGAACACACACATAATAGTGATACTTTTCGTATACTGCTTTAGACAGAACTTAACCCCATCCTCTCTGCACACAGCTACACATATGTTTTCATTTGTTACTTTTCCTCTTCTTCCATAATAATTGCAGGGTAAAGTTCCACATTCAGGGACAGCTTTTCATACATTCTTGTTATTTCATGCAACACATTGTACGTATGTACTTTTGTGTGTGCACCCATGACACATCAGTAGTTTACTAGGAGAGATCTATTTATAACCAGATTTCAGGCTTCCAATGAAAAGGGCATGCAAATTAGATGCAGTAATTAATATTATATATTCATGTGTGTGTGTGACTGAATGATATTTTGTTAAATTATGTTACATTCCATTATAATTCAGTATTATCTAGGAGTTTGGTTCCACTTTCTGCATGTGATATGACATTGCAAATCTGTTACACATTATTTATAGTGGCACTGTTAGAATGATCAGTATTAATTTACCTGTATCTTGCTTTACAGTGCACAGTGACACTGGATTTTGTTTGCAAATATATATGCAGGTGTAATATAAGTAACATTTGCAAGTGCATAAGGTAATGGATGTTAGTGTGTTTAGATTTCATAGAGAAACAGCCGACTCAGGTTTCAAACTATAGGAGGATAAATAATCTTTTTTACTTACAAACCTGCTGTGGTGGCTGTTATAACTTTTCTCAGTTCCTTTGTTATTTTAGTTTCTCACAACATGACAAAGCAGTGATGTTGGACAGGAGGAGTTAAAGGTTGTGCATGATAAGTAATTATATTAATATTGTATAATTTGAAAGAATATGAAGAAGATATGTTATAGTTTTTTTAATTACACATTTGGTTTTGATCCTATGGTATCATTTTAAAACAGCAATTTTTTCAAGTTCCTCTTAATTCTAAGTGATAGTTTGTCATGTGTAATTTTGTTTGTATAAAGTTTATTAAAAATAATGTAGCCTGTTTTTTATTCATGTGTTTAAAAAGCAGGATATGTAGTCTTACACTTTGGTGGCAGGTTATAGGCTGTAGGTACCATATATTCATTTTTACAGTACTGGAGAGAGGCACTTCCATAAGTTCCTTGTCACAAATATGTTTTGTATGGCATCACAACCCCATGTACATCATCCTATACATCACTTTCATTGGTTGTGACAGGTATTATTATTATTATTATTATTATTATTATTATTATTATTTGTGGTGCAAAAATAATGTAATATTTCATGCTGAAATGCAATTTTGTTTGCTGTTTCATTTTTAAATCCTATAGATTTTTTCTGATTTCCAAGGTACAGTTTCATAAATTGTTTATGTGTAACTTTGAGGGTGCCAGCTGTATTGTTTTTGCAAGTTTTTTCAGTGTGCTGTTCTCCACATTGCAACTTGTTTAATTTGTTATGTATATTTTATGTAAGTTTAATATTGTAACAGTATTATAATTAGCCAGCCTTGAATTTCTCTCAACAATCCCCATGGCTGTCGGAATCAGGGTATTTGTTCCCTAAACCATACCCCAATGCCCTTTCCTGAAAATACCCCAGAAACTGTAAGAGATGACCACCCCATGGTCTAGCCAGTCAAATGAAATATGTAAACAACCAAAAAAGAATTCCAGAGACATATTATGTATTAGTTATGTTGGAGCACTGTCATTTACCTGTGCCATCTGTTTAGAAGAGAATTTTCAAATTTATGTACTATTCAGCTCCTCTATTCCCGTCTAATGCCTACTGGTCTAATATGGGCCACAGTCCTTTCTGACTATTCCTTAGTGGGATAGGGTATGCAGTGACTTTGGAGCCTACAGTAAATGGTTTAATTTATTTAAACTCATTCATTGTGAATTAGGAGAAGTCCTGAAAGTTTATGCCAATCATATAACATATGTAAGATGCTGTTGACACAATCGAGATATTTGTTAAATATGAAAGTTCACTTCTCTGCAGTATGTACAGCTGGATGATTTAGATAAGTGTACGGCAAAACTTGCCAGGACTGACGGCACACCATAGTGTTATTATGTCAATATTAGCTAAGGTTGGTGCTGTGATTATGGGATGTGTTCAAAGCTTTGCTTGCCAAGCTCATTACGCTGCTTAAGAACTGAAGTTCCTTTGGTTGTGATTTGTCTTGATTCTTTTCAAACTCTCTGTTTTATACAGATTGTGTAACTTTTGCTTTGCATACTTCATATTCTTGTAGGTTTCTGTAGTGTAATCTTTTATTTTGAAAGGTAGCAGTCCTCTGCATGTATTTTAACAAGTTCCTGGTTTATGTATTTTGAAATTACTTACCTTTTTTAGAATTCAGTTCCTATTCAAAGTTTATTATTATTATTATTATTATTATTATTATCATCATTATTGAATATTAATAAATGAAGTAAATTACTTTCCAGTGCTTAATTTTATTTTTATTCATTGATTGTTTGTTCCTATAATTATTTGGGGTGCATACGAAGTAGAAAAGGGCAGAAATTGATTGAATATGAGTTCTGTTGTTATTATACATTTGCACTGTGTACTAAAGGATTCATCAATGAAACTGATATATATATTTTAATTGCCAGATTTACCACATCTGGGATGATTTACACATTAATCAGTAACTTCAGTTTAAATGCAATAAATCAGTAGCAGGATTTGCCCCTGCCATTGCGATGTGGATATGTTAGTGTTCTACATGCTTCGGATCAGATTTTAAGGAAAGCTGTAATGCTAAATAATACCAACTACTACCTCACTTAGATTCATTACCAATGTGTAGTTCCTAGACACTGTGAAAACTACATGTACATTGTAATATGACTTGGACAGTTACTTACTTTTAAGTGGATCCAGCAGATATAAAAACCGTCATACAATCTTGGTGTTCGTTTTCAATATGGTGCTGTCTTATCCAGGAATTCTTACTGGAAAGATAGAAATAAGCAGATATGTTAAGAGATACAATATTGTCATTTTTGATTTTCTAGAATTTTTATATGCAGTTAATACATCATATCACAATTACAGATAACATTACAGGGATGCATATATTTTTCAATAATATAAAAACGTGAAGACTTGGATGAAAAGGTTATGGAGTTATATTTTTTAATCCTTCATCAACCTTTTTCTCCCCTCATGAATTACAAATTCAGGTAGCAGATTGTAGGTAACTCCTTCATGAAATCTGATTTGGTACCACTTGTAACCTAGACACTGCTAACGAATACTCTACTTCATCATCCACTGTCACTGAGAATATTAAACTTGGGAGAGCCACTTAATACTGATAGAAACAATTTGTTATTGGTATTAATTTTCTTTGCTGCTTGTTAAAGAATACATATTACCTTCAGACATTGTGTATGGATGTGAAGTTAATTTTGTTACCATTCCAGTACAGCGACATTTTTTATGAGATCAAGGAAATTCTGAAAATATGTTTAAATATCCTATTCAGTGAGAAATATATATCAGTTATGTCAGTTAATGACAAACCACATTCCTTTAGAAGTAAAGTGAAATGTCAGCTTGATGCAACTAAGTAATTTTATTGATGTATTCTTAGCTTGACATGTTTCAAGTATATACGCCCATCATCAGGAGCATTAGATGCTGAGTTGCAGCATATAATGCTCCTGATGATGGGCGTATATACTTGAAACATGTCAAGCTAAGAATACATCAATAAAATTACTTAGTTGCATCAAGCTGACATTTCACTTTACTTCTAAAGGAATG
>Ga0136643_10006544_pt1 | contig 16705 bp, 11 predicted proteins | sample TergutLab28metaG_FD_96883 | JGI IMG/M metagenome (GOLD analysis project Ga0136643, IMG submission 96883) | Labiotermes labralis P1 segment gut microbial communities from Petit-Saut dam, French Guiana - Lab288 P1 (version 3) (version 3) | ecosystem: Host-associated > Arthropoda: Insects >... | reverse complement strand
ACTGCCGTTATTTACACCTATATTTATATACATATTATTCATTTCCACTTGTTCCATAAAGTACATATTTATTGAAACTGGTTACAGGAACAATTTTGTAATTTATCCTTGTACACCTTGTATGTACTGTCTGTGTAATAAAGCTCTTTAAAAAAGAAAGAAGGGCAATAAACGTACAACGTAATATTGAGGCGCGTTCTTGTGACCATTGTTGTAGTGGAAAAGCAATAAGTATTATATATTGTGAGTGAGTGAGTATGTGTGTGTGTGTGTGTAGCCTTAGTCATCCAGCATGCAATGCGCCTGCACTGTATTGTCCTCTGTGGCCTGCCCCGCTCTACATTTTTTTTTTTTTCCACATTATCTCGTAAACGTCACGATTTTCGAGAGAGAAAAAAAGCTACTGAATATAAAATATATGTTTTGATCTCATGTACCAACTTTGTCTGAAACATTTCTCAATCTAAGAAGAAATGAGCGAGATATGATTTAAAAAAAAAACGTATATTGGTCTTCATGTAAAGTATCCGTCACTCATGTCCAGTTTTAATGAAACTTGAATTTTCTCGACAGTTTTTCGAAAAATACTCAAATATCAAATTTCATGAACAACCGTCCAGTGGGAGCGGAGTAATTCCATGAGGACAGACGGACGGACAGACATGACAAAGCTAGTAGTCGCTTTTCGCAATTTTGCGAAAGCGCCAAATAAAACAAGACAAAATACTTTAACAGAATATTTTAATTTGGATTATAGTATATACAAAATATGTATATCAGCTTAAGTTTGTTTACTTGAACAATGCCAATTCCCGCCAGGAGCTCATGGGCTGTTTCGTTAATTATAGAAGCCATTGTGCCGGTAGGTTTGCTTACACTCACAAACGATGCAAACGTCGCAGTAAGCGCTGAATTACGACGTAGGTAGCACACCTGGTATTTCGCATTGTTGTGCTGGTGCAGCATGTTTTAAGCGATATTTACCTGAACTGCTTCAATGTTGAAGGGACTGTGCGAGTAAGAATAAGCGGGATGGCGGTAGGCAGGCGAAGTAAGAGAGACGGGAAATGAATGTGTTAATACTGCATGAGAAGTGTAAACAATTGTCAACGGGAATTGCACTTGTATCTTTGTGACTGTCGTCTATCAGGCACGTTCGCAAAATTAAGAAAAGCGACTGTCAGCTTCGTCATGTCTCTCTGTCCGTCCGCATGGAACCGCTCGACACCCACTGGATCGACATTCATGACATTTGATATTTGAGTATTCTTCGAAAATCTGTCTATAATAACATTCAGGTTTAATTAAAATCTGACAAGAATAACGGGTACTTCACTTAAAGACCTATGTATATTTGTGATAAAATCTTGCGTGGCTCAAAACACCAAAGTAACATTTGGCCTTACCTGTCATACGTTCTTGCCACACGTCCAGCCCATCTCGTTTCTCTTTATTTCATTGCCCTACTGATCTTGTACAAAGGACACATGAAGTTCCTGGTTCTGCACTGAGCTCCGGTCGCCTTCTGCTCTGTGCTTTCTACGGAGCTCGGCGTATCTGATCTGCGCTTTGCCTCAGAATAACAGACCGTCGTTCACAGTCGTGCAAAACAACAGGTAACGTTTTATTTTTTGTTGTCAGAAATTACACAGACCGGCATATTTACGTGGTAATTAATTTTGATAATTTAATACGTTTCGTTGTACAATACAGTTATTGTCATACGGTAGACGCATGTGTAGGCCCAGTGTTTATTCAAGGTTCAAATGTTAGGATACATCGTATGAATGATATGAGGTTATAGGATTTAACGACAGAATGAGTATCTGTAACGTAAAGAAATTCAGCATATTTCACAGTGATATTTTGTACACAGCTGAAATCGGTGGCGTTACACATCTTTCAAGAGGTTTAATAACTTTTTAAATTCATCTATTCTTTCAGTTACTGGGAGATTCTGAAAACTTGAACTAAGTTCTAAACCAAAAGGTGTATAGAGATACAGATAAACATTAAAAAAGAATGATATGAATCGTGATGAGGTTGGAGCTTCATCCACGGAGGGTGTACGGAGAGGAAGTAAATATGAGTTATTCTCTGGACGACTTACACAAGAAATAGGCGAAAATCAATGCCAATAGGTAAAATGGCGAAGAACACGTCTGGCAAATAAACTTTGCGTGTAAGTACTTCATTGTGGTGTATTGTGGACTAAATGGTGCCAAACATAGTGTAATGTTGCACAATTCGCGTGTTTATTATTACTGCTTGTGGAAATGTATCGCACATACGAATAAAATATGAAAGTTGCTAATATAATTAAGAAAATCACGCAGCTTGCAATTACGTCTTTGCATAACTCTGTAGATAAACCTTGCTGAATAAGTGCCAACACAAATAAAAGGAAACGTTGGCATTCCATATAATAAGATGTTCAGATACAAGAACTGGAGGCTCCTGAGTGTACAAGAACTGTGCTAATCTCTGTAAGCCATTGTCAGTAACGCACCTAAGAAGCGTTTATGGTGTGTGAAGAGATTCAAGATGAAGAGCTCAAAATGGTGTTGTATCCAGCGGGTAAAAGAAGAGAGGCCCGTGAAATGCATGGCCGCACTGTAGCCTCCTCTAGTTCAAGTCGAGAAAGCCATTACTTGCAATTTCTCGAATGAATGCCGCTTTCCCCAACAGACGCAGGAGGCATGCGGTACAAAAATCCAAACCAGTGCCGTACACGTTGAGACTGAATTTATTTAACAACGCTCATTCACCTTGACACGTTATAGACGAAGGCCATAATGTATTCACCACACTACGTACGTGTAAAAAGCACAAAGTATAGAAAATGCTACGAAACGTTTTGCAGTGTGTGAAAGAACCATCCGAACGGTTTCTCTTGACGTTGTCCGTCGGCGCGAGACATCCTGAGCAAATTCTTACCGATGTGGCCGATCGTACAGTGTGGGTTTATATGCTTGGACTATGGAATTTACAGTGCCGACGAGGGGGATGGGTAGCCGGTAATGTTGCATATGTTTGTACTTTCTCGGTATTATCAGTGTGTGTGTCAATCGTACAAATTAACCCTTCACACCAAGCTCAAGTCACTGTGCAATTGAAAGGCCAGTCCTTCCAATTTACTGTCAAGATTTTTAGCCGGTCCGCCCCTTGCCCTCCGAACCCGCTCTTGGAGCCCCTGGAAATTTTCAAGTTCACAACTAGCACGACAGGTGATTTCCCTGGCTGACACTTCAGCCTCGCAAACTGTTGACTGTCCGCGTTTAACGCAAAACATATCTGGGCCGTTCTTGCGCACAATTCTCCCTGTGTCTCCTGAAGACGTTCTCCTAGACTGCCCCTGTATCCCAGCCGGTAACGACTTTGCACCTTCAACGCCAATTGCGGTGCCTAGTGCAAGGAACAAACTGGTCAAAGCTGCTGCCGCAGCCACGCCATTAATTGTTTCTGTTTGTTCAGTAGCGCCTCTACCGGGAGCACTGTGAACCTCTTGAACCTGAGCGGTTCAGTCGTAGCGTGTACTATGGTATTATGTATTTTATGCATGTTTGCAATGTGATAAATAAATAATGTACATTTTGTGGGCCTATATCGTCGAATGAGGTGTGAAAATGTATTTGAGTGGTTAGTATGGGCCGGGACAGCTGTTTCGTGCTGCTGCTGCTGCTGTGGCGCTGCTAGGAAAGAGACTGTGATAACAAGGAATCGAAGAAATGAAAGAGAGATTGTGAAACACGCAGGCCAAGAAGGCAGTGTATGTACACTTAACATACTGGCAAGTTCACGTAATTGTTGCCATGGAAACGCAACAATACGTTCCCTTTGTATTTTGACCTACCATCATGTAGCTGTCAACAATATAAAACTGTTCAGCACTGCCATTGTGCAACAGTAGGTGTCCTTTGCACTGTTGTCGAGCTACAAAATGTTTCCTACTGCTGTCGACAATATAAACGTAATTAGTTGTATCTTAGTAACCAACTTAATGCACAAATTCTTGTTCTATAATAAGTTTATTATATGACTGTACATGTTTCGAGCACCGTGTGCTCATCATCAGGAGGTCAAAATTGTGTTATACAGCATCTGGTATCATCACACTCTGTAGGTGGCCGTCCGGTGCACCGGTTGAGAGGGGACTGTGCACCGGACGGCCACCTACAGGTGTGATGATACCAGATGCTGCATAATACAGTTTTGACCTCCTGATGATGAGCACATATTTCTCGAAACGTGTAGAGGCATATAATAAGCTTGTTATAAAACAAGAATTTGTGCATTAAGTTGGCTAATTACTAAGATTATACGGAGATGCGCGGTCAGCAGAACATAAAAAACGTAATTAGGTCTTCATGTAAAGTGCCCGATATTTTTGTCCGATTTTAACCAAATTTTGAGTTTCTCTGGAGATTTTCTTTAGCTCCCCAGTATCAAATAACGAAGCTTATATCCGCTTTACGCGACTTACACGGCCGCGCTTCAAGATATCAGTCGGTATTTATTATTATGTAGAAGGTTTTTCACTTTTGAAAGACGTGCGGTTTAACTTTCATTTCTTAAGTAAATCCTTTGGCATGAAATTCTGTGCCCAGCTTTCAGTAGCGTTTAGTGACAGTGGCGTTTAATTTGGATTGGGACTTCCCTCCATCTATCCTAGCTCGACGGTTCGCAATGTTTATCTAATTTTTAAAATAAATGATGACAACCGAACAAAAGAAGGCAACTCAACCAGCGATCGACATTATATAACACGGTATTTGCTGTTGCCTCAGCTGCGTGCACGGCGCGGTTCGACCGGGTTGCTCGTTGCTGTAACGACTTACATAATGCACCAACAGCTCACACTCTTTTGTTTAATTTAAGACCGTCCGTGATACATACCGGAGTGGGCGGGAGGGGCTAGGGAGGGGGAGGCGCTTGCAATCACGTCCGACACCTACTTGTATTGTGTACTGAGTATATTTTGTACGAATGAGCGGTTATATAAAGCTCACATATCTGAGCTGACGTAAGTATTAATCTAATCATTATGCCTTGACGTTGCGAAACTTAACACACACGCTGTCGGAGAACCCACCGTCGACGTTAAATGGCACCAGGGACAAGGAACCGGTCCAAGTGGGAGTTTGAAAATCAGGTGTCGAGTTAGGTTTATTTTATTACATTCAGACTTTACTTGTACCAGTAAGTAATTAACGTTGCAAGACGACCGTGTTCATTTAAAAAAAAAACCGATCGGTAAGTGATGTTTAGGGAAATAATGGTTGGTGAATGTGAGAACTGGAAGAAATGCGTACACTCTATGACAAATGCAATGTTGCTTGATGTTACGGTGAGGTGCTTTTCGGAAAAAAAAGAAAGAAAGACAGAGAGAAATTCTAAAACGACTGACGTGCCACTGTCGACCCAGATCACCACTTGCCCCCCCCCCTCCCCATGCCTGGGTAAGCTGATAACTGGCTCCGAAGTCATTGGTCTGTAGGTGATAAATATTCTGCCCACAGCCCCACGGTTTCGTAGTTTATCGCGTTTTTTTTTTCGTTTGAGTAAGGATTGTGTGTACTGATAAGACTGGCCAGTACGTTGGCAGCACCCTGTCTGTCTAGGGATGGTTGCTGAATTGCATTGTCTGCCGAGCAGCGGTTACCCCTAGCAATTACCAATTTCATCACATCCGTTAGTGCATTTGTCAGTAACGGCGTCCAGAATACCTGACAGATTTCGCTCAAACTCGATATGATGATCGTATCTACATCGTGTTGAGAAATTTTGACTTCCATGCACATTTACTCGACGTAAGAGTCGTGGTGGCCTGTTTATAGAGTTGTGTTGTCCAAGGATCCAACTGTATTCTTGTACGTTATGCAGTGCCCGCCAGCCGGGCAGCTGCCTGCAGCCCCGACCTGTAAGGGGCGCTAAGACGTCGCTAAAATAATCGGAAATATGGCGCCAGTAACCTCAGGTTTCCATACTTATCAGCAGTTTGGGCACGCGCCCTCGGGAAGGTTCGCCATTCCTGCCCTCAGATTGAAAAAGTTCAAATAATATCCGTTTGACGGGGCTCCAAATTATGAGCTTGCCCGGGGCACCCACATGTCACGGGCCGACCGTATTGTCATCGTCTGAATAATCAGACAGATCTGAATAAAACTCCTACTTTGAAGAAGTGATAGGATTATGAGTTTGTCATGCATTTTGTGTGTATCCCACCGTTTAATATCTTGAACCAGCTGCCCTATTTACACAAAACTTCGAATGGACATTCCAAACGCCCTGCCGCGTACGTTTGTATGATCAGTAATGCTATCGTAGGAGTGACACAATGCCGCCCAATGTAGAACAACATTGTTGCTGCATGCGATCTGTATTTACGTTTCGATTTATTGGAGTTAACGGGTCACAGGATATAGGAATGTGAAAAGTCTAAGCACATAGATAGGAAAGAGCGGCTGTTGACTGCCCTTCCTCGTACCGACGCAGAAGAGCGCGTCACGTTTGATTATAGCAGGGTTCTTGGTCTTTTGTTGCCATGGACCTCTTTGAGAGTCTGGTGAAACCTACGGACTCCTCACAAAAAAATGTATTTAAATACATGAAATAAAATACTTATAGTATATATATATATATTGCATTTAGAAGAATATATGGTCCTAAATATGAAAACGGGGAATGGAAAAGTCGGACAAATCGAGAACTAGAAGAGATGAGCAAAGGAGAAAATATAGTAAAATGAAAAAAAGGGCAAAGGAGAAGCTGGTTAGGTAACCTAGAGAGTATGGAGGAGGATAGGATGCCCAAAAAGATCTTCACTCAAGAATTTGAAGGGACGAGAAGAAGGAGAAGACCCAGGAAAAGATGGAAAGTGGAAGTAGAAAGAGATCTTCAAGTGCTGGGAGTGAGAAGATGGAGAGAGTTGGTGGCAGATAGGAAAAAATGAAAGGATATTTTTCGACAGGCCAAAGCCCACAATGGGCTGTAGTGCCAATGGAAGAAGAAGAAGAATATATATATTACACTGAACAGTGTATAGATTTGTGTAATAAAAACTAACTTGATGCACTATTTATCCTCAGTTTATTTCGTCAATGAACCTGAGGATAAATAGTATATCAAGTTGGTTTTTAATTACACAGATGTATCGAGATGCACGAATAACAAAACATTAAAAAATGTATGGATTGTAGTACAAATGAACCTAATTATGCCCAAATACACTTTTTAAAATACTGAAAAATTACAAATATGTAATATGGTAATATATTTGCTTCTTTATTAATCCACTAAATCAGTGATTCTCAAGGTGTGCTTCACGGATTCCAAGAGATCCACTACCAATTCCCAGGGGATCCGTGGATACCGTGGATATATTTCTATAATGGCTACTCTGAAGTTTACTTATTTTTTAATTAAATAAATAATGTTCTGCTAAAATAATAGCGCAATTTCGTTAATTGGCCATATGTTTATTTCGTATGACCGTTAGAATATTATATTAAGAAACTCCCTGTACCCACGAAGCGAGCGACAGTCAGTTTAATCAAGGTCAAGTCATGCGATACATTGTTACGTGTGCTTCTGGTATGTACGTATTAGTATCTATCGAACACCAAGTCTGACACGTACATTTTAAATTTTGGATACCTATCATCCGGACACTGTGTATGGGTGTGATTCCTTAGTTAGTTTTCGAAGCCAGAAGGACCCGGGGGCAGAAAAGTTTGGGAGACACTGCATTGATCAGTAACAAGACAATAAATAAATTTAAGAGATAAGCAAGTTGAAATTAAATTTCATTAAAAAAAAAAAAAAGAAAAGAAATTCCTTTCTTAGGCTGTAGTAAGTTTAGATAGTGAGATTTATTGACGTGAACAAACATTTTTGGAGTCTAGAGGCCATATAAATTACTTCGTTGCCTACATTCATTATTGAATTAAAAAGCTACATTTCAGTCAGAGTTAAGATAAAATAGAAATGCAGTTTTTGTTTCCCATCCATTTCACGGACCCTCTGAAATATATCCCCAGGTTAAGAACCTCTGGGTTATACCCTGTTATCGTGGTCGATACACAGATCATGCTGTGCATGAATGAGAAGTTCATGTCATGTGGTGCCACGTGACCACGTGTTTGTGTGCCACGTGACCCGATCCCACTGCAACCAGTTTGATGAATGCTGCTTCCTGCCTAAACCAAAGGAAGAAAATTGTCTGCGCCTTTATGGAGCTTCTTTTTCTTCTCTTTTTCTTTGTTGCACTCTTGGCGTCCTTCAGTTGTTCCATTTTTCTATGCACTTGCATGAACAAAGCTATTCTGAACATCAGACAAGATGTGTTGCAGCGCATTGTCACGTGATGAGCTCCAGGCGTATCAGTGGCAGCTGAATATAGCTGTCAATACTGGAATGACGTTGTGGAGGCACGTGGGCTGTGTGTGACAGGGAAACACTACCAGCAAGTGAATCCTGTAGAAGTTAGCCTGCGGGATTACCATACGTCTCCCTTTTCTCTCGGACGTGTCCTCATTTTGATAACAAATGTTTACGTCCGGCTGGGGGGTTTTTTTTTTCAGAGGCGAAATTGTCCAGGTTTTATACATCCATCTTGCATCATTATTCCGAGGGTTCATATAGACATGTGCGGAGCTGAAGGTTTGAATTCGGACGAAAAACGCAGTTAAGGCTACATGTTATTAATTTTATGTTTGCACCGTCCATTGTAATATAATTATACAACACTAACCAACAAAATGCACCTTTTCTAAACTAATATTTTAATTTTTAGTTTTTATGTCTTCTACATGTTTCGAACCCGAGGGTTCATCTTAAGGAAGACTGTTGTATATGCAGTGTGTTTTACATGCGTCAGTATAAGCAGTCTGGTATGTAGAGAGTTTATACCTAGACCACAATATCGAACACACTCTTCTGTCTACCAGACTTGTTTTACTGACGCATGTAAAACACACTGTATACACAACCATCTTCCTGAAGATGAACCCTCGGGTTCGAAATCTGTAGAAGACATCAAATATTGAAAATTAAAACATTAATTTAGAAAAGATGCAATTAGTTGCTTTTTGTTCTATAATGTCATTATTTATTACGGTTTTCGTGTTTTCAGTCCATGTTTCCTGGCGTCCTCCATTAATATCATCACTGTGGTTTTACTTCATTTTCAAATGCCCTGCAGTAATTTCAGCAATGGTACTATTGCAAGTACAGTAAAAAATAAGGTGTATGTGGTTGGGGTAGGGGGGGGGGGGCTGTGGGAGGAGGCTAAAGACAACTGCACGTGATGGTTGATTTTTTTTTTTGTGCAGAATGATGGCATCATTTGCACCTCTATATATAAGGTAAACCTGTATTAAAAGAAATAAGAATGTTACTAAAATTTAAGAAGACGAAGTGAATTTTTATGCAGTAGTAAGAGCTGTACTAGCTCATCATACTCATCACCTACCACCACCACAACAACAACAACAACAACTACTACTACTACTACTAATAATAATAATAATTAATACTGCTGGTGCTACTACGATGTGATCCTATTAGTCCTTTCCGGCTGTATAAAGATTTACGAGATTAAACCAAATTTGTAGTTCCCTGTATTTCTGTTTTAATTTGAGTACATAAATGAATCTAAAATTAGAAACGAATTGCTCAGAGTTAGATTAGACTGGGGGTTAAAAAGTGAGTATGGTAAAAAATGGTTAACCCAGCTTAACCATGGGTACAGTGCCAGACACAAAACTTGCACTTCATTACAAACCAGAGTAATGTAGAAGTACAGGGAGACCGGGAGACCCAAAACCATTGCCATGCAGACTGAACAGTTCTTATGAAAGAGAATAATTGCGTTTGAAAAGAACTTTGACATAATTGGTTGCGGTATTTCGATTAAATTCAGTTATTTGTTTTAGGCCCATGGTTCCTTGGTGGGTAACCTTCGGGTTTTGCATAACAACTGGGAACTCTCGTCACTCTGGTTGTAAGGTGGTTATGTAATCATTTACCAACGATATGACAATGATACAACATTTGAAGTGTCTTACGTAGGAACGTCGAGGCTTTTTATAAACCGCTGACTCAGTACTGTGTTGATTCCATTCGTCTTATGTAAAAGTGTGTACTGTCACATGATCAGTTGTGCGTGCTACCAGCGTTTTTTCATTACTGTACACTGTTACGCTTCGAGCTGATTGGCTTCAGCGGAATTTGCATTTAAGGAAAATTAGAACTTCATACACGATTTAACATTCATAGGTCCGTGCATCGCTAATATATTCGCAGAGTATAACCAGCAAGATGCAATGTTTTACCATTACTTTATTTCTGCAAGACGCTATGCATATTTCAGACGGGTTTTCCGTCCATCATCAGGAACTCAAAACTACACATACAGCGTCAGGTATTTGTCAGACCAATACGTGACGCTGTATGTGTAGTTTTGAGCTCCTGATGATGGACGGAAAACCCGTCTGAAATATGCATAGCGTCTTGCAGAAATAAAGAGATTGTGAAACGTTGCATCTTGTTGGTTATACTCTGCGAATTCATACGCGATACTGGCGCGGAAATGGTAACGCAAGGATGTACGCCGGAGGTCCAGGCGTAGATGTGAATGTGACATTAAAGTGGTTTATGTCGTCTTCATCTGTCACTAAGCTGTTGTCCTGTTTTGTTTGCAAGGATAAAAACTGTTCCATGCTTGCTCGAACGTCCTTCTCCTTAAATTGCGCCAACAGCTTCGACGTTAGGCTGTTAGACATTCCTTCCAAGCGTCCTTGCCATCCCGTTTTGCGCAGTTTGCTCTGTTATTGCATTCGTGTAAGTTATTGCCACTTCCGCAGTGTCGTCGTGGTGGGTACAGTTCGTCGATCTGTAACCCTCAGTAAACGCATTCATGCCGTCTCCATTTTTCTTTTTTTCTTATAATGAAAGCCAACGAGATGCACTATTTGTCAAATTTATTTGACAAAGTACTCTACATGTTTCGGACAGGTCCACTGTCCACCATCAGGAGTATCTCAACACTGTATACACAGCAATACGTATTTGTCATGCTAGTTCAGATGGCGTATGCCGACAAATACCTATTGCGTGTATACAGTGTTGGATACTCCTGATGTGGTGGACAGTGGGCCTGTCCGAAACATGTACAGTACTTTATCAAATAAATATGAGAAATAGTGCATCTCGTTGGCTTTCATTACAAGAATATATCACGATGCACGGTCCTATGAATGTGTTTTTGTTGTACTTACGTGTGTTTGTTGCACTATGTGTGTATTGCTGTTTTTTACTTTAGATGCCGGACTGCTGGCTATAAGTCAGTACTCGGAAGGTCCTGCGACCGGCCACCTCGACACAGGTCTTTCTTGGTTTCCCTGTGCCTAAAAGCAAATGCTGAGATGGTTCCCAAGATTCCAAGGTGCCATTACATGCTTCTCATGTAGACTTCCCGACTTAAACTTATTGGTAACCAATTTCATATTTTGTATATATGTAAAATAACCACTGCCACCGGGTGACAACCCAATTGCAGTTTATTGTTATTATTATCATCAAATCCCTTTTTCTCATATCTTTTCTTTTTCGTCCGTTCTTACTACCCACATACAAGCGTGTGTGCAGTTAGCACTTTACTGTGGCCAAAATCAAACTGCATGACTTCACATTAATGCGACAAATGTGTGAAGTGCGAGATGTGAGATCGTCATTATATTGAACGATGAATATGAGGGTAGTAGACATGGAGATGAGATGGTGAAAATTGGTTCAAGCTTTAAGTAATAATTTAATTCAGTTCAGTTTAGTTTATTAACGTGCTGAATCAACAACCAGGTGACCCATAACAGAAACAGCACAACACATTAATAATAATAATAATAATTATTATTATTATTATATAAGGCAATTGCAAACATCTGATGTCTTCGGAGTCTATATATATATATATATATATATATATATATAAGCGCCCGCATATGTGTATTTGTTGTACGGACTGGACATCCGAGGAATCGTGGTTCGATTCTCAGTAGGGGCAAGATATTCTTCGCTTCTTCAAAGCTTGAAAATTGGCTCGGGGCCGACAAAGCCTATTCCGTCGTGATCGCACTCGCAAGCTGTAACTGTAACCTGTATGACATATACCATTGCTGTGTGTACATTGAAAAACTCCTGATGGTGGACAGAGGAACTGTCCGAAACATGTAGAGTTTTATTCCAAAAATAAATTTGAGAAATTAGTGCATCTAGTTGGCTTTGTTATAAGAAGTTATCACGATGCGCGGTCACGTGAACGTCAAAATAGTTTACTGGGCTAATTCATTCATTAAGAAGCGCACCATGAAGACGTGTGGGGAAGTGGAGACATACCTCCACGCAATCTGACTTCGGCACTAGATAGAAATGAGTGGACAGCTTCAAGCCCGAGGCCGCCGTACAAAAGTTGGGTGATGACTGTTGTAAGTCATTGTGTTTGGTTGTTAAGAAAAAGACCAGGGATCAACAGTTAACACCCATTGCTGTATACAGGAAGCAAAGAATAAGTAGGAGGGGCGGTGATAAGTCCTTAGCCCGACGTACTTCCCGATGTAGGGCGGAATCGATAGTGTAGTTGGAAAGAGGGGTCTGTTCACGTACCGAATTCCAAGTCTTTTCTTGTTACAGAGGCTGAAAGGAAGCATGTCAGGCGACGTGCACAATTTCAACAACATGGAGACGCGAGCTGTCACTAAGTATTTTTTTTCCAAGGCACCGAAGGAAATTCACGCCATTCTGACAGAAACATTAGGGGAATATGCACCATCATATGCCACCGTCAAAAATTGGGTGGCCCAGTTTAAACGTGGTGATTTTTCCACCTGTGATGCGCCTTGTCCTGGACGACCCAAAACAGTGACCACCCCGGAGATTATTGATCAAATTCACGAGATAATCTTGAAAGACCGCCGGACTTCGGCTAAATCAATAGCTGTGCAACTGGACATCTCACGTGACGGGTTGGGTCCATCATTCATGAAGATTTGGACATGCAGAAGCTCTTCGCGAAGTGGGTCCCGAAATGCCTGAACGCGGATCAAAAACGTCAACTGTGCCAGTTGCCTGAGCTAGTTTTGGAATTTTTTTGGCGCGATCCAAATTATTTCCTGTCGCGATTGGTGACCTTGGACGAAACTGGTTATATCAATATGACCCGGAGACAAAGCAACAATCAATTCAAGTGGCGGCATAGCGGCTCACCCCCAATAAAATTCGAGTGCAAAAATCCGCTGGAAAATTTGTCGCCTCGGTTTTTTGGGATCAAGACGGCATCCTCCTCATTGATTGTCTTCCAAAGGGCCAAATTATCAACGCGGAGTATTACTCATCTCTGCTGGTAGATGGGGGTAATATTAGAATGTGCAAGTAGATGAGTTTTCGAGAACAAGGGTGAACGCCGGGGGGGTACCATGAAAGCTGGTAATTTCTTGATCCACTGTTCGTGGAAGATCGTATCATAGAGGTGTTGTGCTTTCCAGCTTTCCGTCTTGGCAGACACCAGTGATTTCGCCTGCTGATAGCCAACGGGTCTTTGTGTTACATTTTGAAGAACGTTAGCTGATAGAGTTGACACATAATAAAGTTTTCCCTATGCACACCATTAACCCATGTGGGAGAGTGGAGTTGTAGCTCCACAGATTCTTAAACCACGGCATGAGATGGACGTGAGTGATCAGTTTCATGATCTGGTAGTTTTTCCCCAGAGGAAAGAGGTACCCATCAGATATGGGACTGGGTGTGCCCCAGATTCGGTCTGGACACTATGGGAGTGGAGTTGGCGCGTAAATCCCCAAAAATAGTTCGCGCTTTAATTAGTGGATATGTTTTTAATTTCTCATTCTGTATTTCTTCGCGTTTCATAACGACGAACATCATGAACTCCAACATAATATGTTCCCACATTTACGTAACCTATGATGCCTGTTGTGGAACGGGTAGCTCAGTCGGTATAGCGACTGACTACGGGCTGGACGGTCCGGGATCGAATCTCGGTGGGGACGAGATTTCCCGCCCGTCCAGACCGGCTCTGGGTCGCACCCAGCCTCCTGTAAACTGGGTACCGGGTCTTTCCCGGGGGTAAAGTGCGGCCGGGGCGTGCTGCTGACCACTAACCCCCTTCTAGTGCCGCAGTCATGGAAGAGTAGAGCTATACCTCTACCCACCTTCTGGGCCACACCGGGCCTGTAACAGGATCACTTTACCTTTTATTATGCCTTTTGCGCCTATCCTTACTAGGCCTGTATCACGTAGTCGTCCGTCTGTTGGTCTGTCCGCATGTATCTAAGTAGCTCCCACCGGAAGAATTTCCGTGAAATTTGACAGTGTAGAGTGTTTAGTGTAAATCTACCGTGAAACTCCAATTTTTGGTTAAAATCGGACAAATATGATGTCGGACTCTTTACATGAAGCCTTAAGTATATTTTATTTTTTCCGGCGACGTAATTTCGCCGTAAAAACATTTATGCAACGCTTAATACCTGCCTCATGGTCTAGTGGTCAGAGTCTCTGACTACTAATCATGAGGTCCCGGGTTTGATTCCCGGCTCTAGCGTGGGAATTTTCCCTGAAGGGGAGGATTGCCGCGGTGGCCATGGTCTGGGTAGGTTGGTAGAATTTAGGTTTAAGGGCCCTCCTGGCACTACATCCTCCTATATCACCACTAACATCATCGGGACAACATAACTGCGCCTCATGGGCGTCCCAACCTCAGAAGTCGGTTACACTCCTGCCATGCCCAGGAGGGAGGACCACGAAGTCCAGAAGGACATGTGGTGGCATTGGGGGGGGGGGCACTTAATACAGTTTCTAAATTATTGATAGTGACATGTAGCTGAACAGTACACACGGAATGCATTGTTGCTTTCCGTTGCAACAATGTTTACGCGAACGCGCCACATTGTTACGTTATTCGTACGTAACCTGTCTTGTTACAATGTAGGAAAATAAAGAACATTTGTAAGTCAGTTTTGTTATTTAAATGAAGCATACAGCACAATTTTGCACTTGGATGGCATCCATAAACCACACGTGTACAAGAGACGTCACATTTATAGACCCTTTACCTTATAGACCATATTCCTGTTTCCACTCCTAAACATCTTAAAGGATATCCATTAAATTTCGTGTGACTGGTTCATTCTTTTTAAACTTGGGAGTTTTGGCTTGGGTTAGGTTGGTGGCTGCTTAAGTGTTGATGAGGCTCATTTCGCATACGTGTTTTAACTTTGGTAGTGATGCGGGTCCTTCCGCAGCTACACGGAGGTGAATGTTACACTTTTGTTGAAAATGAATATCAGAAAATACAATTTAATTTGTCACGTGGTATTCAATTCTGACCCTGTCTTCGTTTTCTTTTTTCTAATAATAGATTGCATAACGAGGAGCTAAATGATCTGTACTCCTCACCCAATATTGTGCAGGTGATAAATTCGAGAAGAATGAGACGGGCTGGGCATGTGGCGCGTATGGGTGAGGAGAGGGGGGTGTATAGGGTTTTGGTGGGGAAACCGGAGGGAAAGAGACCACTGGGGAGACATAGGCGTAGATGGGTGGATAATATTAGGATGGATATCTTGGTGTTGTAGCCATTCATATAGTCGTACTTCTTGATTTGCTAGCTTCATTTGTACGAACAGAGATTCCGTACGAACAAGAGCACCATTTAATGCAGGCGTTTGAAACTTTGTGCCTTCTTCCGTCTTCCAGAAATACGCGCATTTTATTAAGGCCGTTCCTGTTTCGAATATAAAGAAACAGTATACGTACTGACTATGTTTATTCTGTCGTTTGACTGCAAACCTTGGCCAGAATCGTGCGGTTATGCGTTTAGACTTCCAGGTGGCGAAAATATTTAGACTTACTCCTGTAGAAGACACTCAAAGTTGCAAACCTGTCGCCAGAATAAATTAGGGACTGTACGTTTGAGAAGATTTTGTTGAATTTAGTCGATGTGAAAGCTGCCGGACAATGTACGTATACATTCGTTCATATTTTCATCTAGCCTCTGATGGGAACTTATAAAGTGTAGAAGTTAAGTTCGTTTGTAGAATGTCTTCAATAATCAATTCTTAAAATATTTAACAACGCTGTTTCAACAGCAAAAGTTATTTGTATAACACCGAATATGATAGTAAGTATACGGATTTGGGAGAAATTGGTCGTGGACTATTTCAAGATATTATACATGCATTTGCTCAGACAGACAGTGACAAAACACGGATCTCATCAGCATAGTCGAGAAGCTGCGTGAGTTTCGATGTCGAACGCATTTCTAAGAACGTTTCTGCTCCAGTTCCTGTTTGATGAACATCACGTTGCACCTTAAGTGAACGGGTTCGTGTCTGCCGCTTCGGTTGACATTTGAACCTTCGTCGAATTCCGTGAGGGTGTCGGTAGGCGACAGGGTGCAAGAATTGCGTCCAGTCTGTCGCAGCTGACTGCTACATCGTGACTGCTTGGCGGTTTGTCTCTGCGATGCGAGTTTTACGTAAACTCGTAGCAGTGTGAACATGGTATCTTGAGGTCACGTGGCATCGCACGGTTCGTAACTGGAAAAAAATTAAAAAAGAGAGAAGGGCGTGACTCTTTCCTTGAAATGACTTATCAGAATCGCACACATTCTTAAACAATTTTATGTTTTTTT
>Ga0136643_10006542_pt1 | contig 16705 bp, 10 predicted proteins | sample TergutLab28metaG_FD_96883 | JGI IMG/M metagenome (GOLD analysis project Ga0136643, IMG submission 96883) | Labiotermes labralis P1 segment gut microbial communities from Petit-Saut dam, French Guiana - Lab288 P1 (version 3) (version 3) | ecosystem: Host-associated > Arthropoda: Insects >... | reverse complement strand
TTTTTTTTTATTTTTTAGTGTTTGTACTAGTTTTTTTTTTTTTGCATAGCATTTTGTTGCACTACCTGATCTTGTGGCGCTCTTATTTCAATTTCTACTTCAGATCTGCCCTCCACATCGCCAATTGTCAGCCGTTTTTGCCTCTCTAACGAATGGGCTTGATGATGATGATGATGAGGAGGAGGAGGAGGAAAAGTATGGTTTGTTAGGGGAATAATGCTGCGAGACGAACCCAAGTTTTGGACTATTTAAGCCTAATCTTGTGCCACTCTGTCCACAAAAAATTCAACATAGAATGTACTGGGCTCGAACCTTCGTTTTTGTGGTGACAGACCGGCAGCTACAAGCCTAAATTTGAAGACTGTGTGTTATGTAAATTATAATACGTATTTGAAGATTCAGTTCTTCGTCACGGTTTACATTTTCCTTCTCCACTCTAAAACCAAATATTTAATGCTGTTATCTACAAGGAAGTAGTCTGTGTTTATTATAGATTCTATTGAAACAAACAAACATACTGTTTGCGTGAAGTGAAGACTACTTACCACGGAGCTTCAAACGGTTAATAATGTTTTCTTAAACGGCGTGTCGGCAACTTAATATACTGGGACCAAATTAAATAAGAAAACTTGTAGAGATGTGGGATAGGTTTGTTTCACTGACGTGAAGCATGTGGTACATTTCTCTAGGGTTGTAACGCCGTGTATTTTCAACTATGTGGGTACCAACATTTCGGTCGAAAACTCTAAGTTCCTTTTCTTTTAGCTTTCACCATCTTATCCCTTAAAGATGCAGGCACCAATTTGTACCACTCACCAGGACACACAGTGTCTTAACCCAGAAGACCACAAGCTGAATTGGACGACTTTTCATGTGAAATGAAAAATAATATTTAAAGTGATTAGTAATTATTACTGATGTTAACTACACGTGGTACGCTGATGAGTTCTCAAAGAAATAGAAGCGAAGAAAGAGCAGGAGAAACCGTCTCTGAATTTCGTTAACGTTCTCATTATTCATAGGGCGTAAGAAACTTAACACAACGGAGACTGCTTCGGATTAATCTATGCATTAGGTTTTCATAAAATCAATATCGTACCTTGTAAAAAGAAAGTAACATATGAACGAATGAAGAAAACATTTCCACAGACAAGCTTTCAATTGTATATGCCATGTCTTTTATTGTGCACCTACACACATACTACGATATCACTTTTTCTCTAAACATTCACGTGATGAATCTGAAATTTCTTGATGAGAGGGTGTGATGTTGTCAGCAAAGCAGTTTGCTACCTTGCCGACCAGGGTATACGTGCCTCTTGCCTGCTTCATAATTACAGATTGCTTTCCGGAATCACTGCCATCTGGTATTAGTATCGATACCCATGCGAAGATTCTGGTGTGACTCACAAACCAAGCCTAATATGTAGGAGGCACTAAACTGGATAAAATACCAGAGTGCACGAAGAAATGCTGTTATCTTTAGCATACTATAAACTTCACTGTGCTCACAGCAACCAGCCGAATCAAGCTTTAAGTCTTTCACAGGGGAATATCATAGTTCAAGGTGAATGAGGTCGATGTTGCCTCGAATTACGGAAAAGCTCAGATTACACTATTTCTTTTTGCTTTTAGCACAATTTCTTAGGATAGGTTAAAATAAGTTCTTAAGACACATAACAATAGGAAAGAATACACAAAGAAAATGGTCAAAAGACAGTATGCCTGATTGACACGCGTGAATTCAGGGATAAGCAATCTAACTGAATTCTGTACCCAACACAGAAACGATTTTGACTGCAACCTATCGGCTCGGACTAACGGAAAAGCGAAAAATCGGGACCCGGAAAATTGAGACTGCTCTGTGCTATAGTTCATTACGGCCATCTCCTTCTCGTATTTGTAATCTCCCACCAACCTTTACAGCTAAAGTACGTAACAAGATAATGGAAAGCTTTATACGGAGTGAGCAAACTTAAATGACGTCAGGATCACAAAGTGTCACTCTTACGTAACCACTCACTTCAGCTGAGAAAAAAACATTGATGCAATTACAGATGTTCTACACGAATTTCCTTTAACCCACTTCAAAATACTTTTACTTCAGTCGATAGAGTGACTAGGATACGATATGGAAGACCGCAAATCCCAAGTAGATTCAAGGTAGATGAAATAAACCGTTTGCCTTCCTCAGCGTCCAGAAACGCTCTTGTGCCTACCCAGCTTCTTATACAGAAGGATCCCCGTATCCGCGGATTCAGTATATGCGGTTTCAGTTATTCGCGGTTCACCGCGGCCCGAAAAAATATTTGGAAAATTAAAGAAATGAACGGTTCATAAGTTTCAAAACGCGCGCCAGGCGAGAAAGGGCCGTAACATGGTGAAATCCAGCAGCCCAAACGCGCCCAGTACTTGGCTCATCTTCTTTGTCCCCGTACCCACGCTTTCCCGCAGAATTTGCCACCATTCTGCTTCTAGCGTTCTCGCTGTTTGAATTAGTCGCCGCGTTATCGCAATATTTGTGTTCAGAAAGCAACAAGAAGAATAGAGAAGTCGGCGAATACCCACAATAAGACAAGATACTTTTTAACAAATAAAATTTTCTTATTAGAGTTTATGTACATATACGTACATATGGTCTTTATAGTAAAATGTGCAAAAATAACTTTTTTTTTCGTTGTTTATGCAGCGCTTTGATGGAAGAGCATGGTTTTTATTGTTCTGTCATCCTTTGAAACTGTACATGATACTGTACAGTACAGGTACTGTATTCTTTCATTGCTCTATCGTCTCTTGAGGATTAGGCTAAAACGTCAGAATCCCTTACTTTCATACGTACAAGAGAGAGAGAAAGCACACCGTAAATGTACAATTAGTGTACCGTAACTTTATTATTACTTTGTTTAATGGTGGTAATGTCTTACTTTGCCTAATTTATCAATTAAACTTTACCGTATTTATGTATGTTACACGAATATCACGTTACATACAGCGTTCGGCATTGTACGCTGTTTCACCTAACCGCGGTAGGTCTTGGAACGTATCACCCGCGGATACGGGGCTCCGCCTGTGCAGTGAGACTGAGAGTTCGTTCTTGGAGTCTACAAAGGCCAGAACGTGCAGCTGACCACTCAGTGCCATTCATTGCAGAGCTTAATACCAAATCATCATGGCGTGTTGCTTTATGAAACCCAAGGGAAATTGCGACTTTAATTCGATCATAAAAATAATAATTAAACCCTTTCTACAGTGGACGTGTGTATGTGTTTGTGGTTTACTTTGCGATACAGTCAGTATCTCATACTCTATATCATGAAATGATAGGGTGATTAATGAATAAGGAAGTGAGAAGAATGTTGGCAGTAGGCGGTGATTGCTTTGTGCAAGGTAACCCCAGACCTGCAAAGAAGGACTGACGCAATCCTGGACAAATCTCCCAGGATTAAGCTGTTTGCTTGAGCTTTGTGTCTGTCACACATCCCTCTTTTGTACCCAATAAAACCAGTTCATGTCTTTCGTTTCTTTTAAATACATTCATGTTTTATTTCCACCCACCTCCCAGTATATCGTGCTGTAAATCGTTGGTATTGCCACTCTTACGCAAAGAAAGCCTAATTTACTTACAACTTATTTCAGAGATAACGTACCGTTGAACGTAAATACAGTTCATCATCCCCCCCTCCCCCCTCTTGCGCTTCGAGCCCGATTCCGGGTCATGTATTCCACTTACGGGCCTTCGTAATCACACTCACTGGATACGCTACATTCCGTAGGAATCCTCTGCAGGAGTGATCAGCCCGACTCAGAGACCTCTACCTGGCAACCCACAACACACAAGATACAGACATCCATGCCCCCAGCGGGATTCGAACACGCAAATCCACGAAGCGAGCGGCCGCAACCACGTGCTTTAGACGGCGCGGCCACTGGGGTCTGCACAGATCTCTGATTGTAAAATGAAAAAAATAGTTAACTAAATAAATGAAACAGGTTCATAATATTAAAAAATCAACTATTTGCCTGTACAAAGCATATAAAATATACATTGAGTTTTCCCTCCTACACATGTTTCGCCGGCCGATCGCCACCATCAGTACCAGCAGAAACTTGTCAGTTTACAACGAAATTAAGTCATTATTTATGTAAGTACATAAGTTAAAAGCCGGTTCCAGTGGCCGCGTGATCTAAGGCTTGGGTCTGTGGCCGTTAGCTTGATGGGAATGTGGGTTCTAATACCGCCGGTGGCATGGATTTCTATCCCTTGTGAGTGTTTTGTGTTGTCAGGTAGAGGTATCAGCGTATGGCTAATCACTCTTCCAGGGGAGTCCTTCGAGTGTGATATATCTAACAGAGTGTGATCATGAGGCCTCGATAATGAGGGGCCTCGGCCCACAAATATTTGTTGCACCATAAAAAAAGTATGTATATATATATATATATATATATATATATATATATATGCGTGTGTGTGTGTGTGTGTGTGCAAGTTAAAAAAGACGTAATAGAGTTATGGTTTTTTGTAAAATAAATGTAAATCTCTTTATATATTTGGCTCAAATTATGCTGGTACAAAATTTTCAGGCCACTTGAATGTATATTATATTACTTAAATTTTATGATCTTGACTTGTGATGTATTTATGATGATAAGCACTTTGTGTCCTGTTAAGTGTTCTGCTCTTCTTGATATTACAGAATGTGACGCAGCATCATGTATATACGTGGACTTTCACTTGTTGGATTACACTACTACATTATACTGCTGACGTATGAACATCTATACATGTTTCCCTCCGTAGTGGATTATGTTCCTGTGCTGTTGGTTGTTGCTTAGAAAGTGGGATCGGTCACAAGACAGACCACGTACAGGAGGGAAAATTGTATGTTTATTTCCTGTGCTATGTGCAAGTAGCTGGTCTTGTAATAAAAAGAAACATAACAGGTTGCACGAACTAATATTATCGAAAAACAAACAGATACACAACGCTAATATAAACAATTTTTCGATGGAATTTCTTCAAAACACATGTCTTTGGACTTTATAGGAAATAATTTTCCATTTAAAATATTCCATTCTTATACTTATATTTGTAAGCATAAACAAAATCTTTAGTAAAAATAAGCTTGTGTGGATTTCCTCTATTTTAGGGCCGAAAAGTAATAAAATTTTATTAATGGCGGACGCATGTTCTAGATGCCCACAATACGGAAACAAACGTAATCAAAAGTTTCGCCTACTTTTATATCAGTGTAGAGGACTCCCCTCCCCCACCTGAAAGTTAGAGTCCTCTAGGTCTTGCAATAAGCCGAGATATTGGCACAGGGCGATGCGTGCCCAATTGACGTAGTTTGCATGTTATAATTCGTTTCCTGTGTTACAGACGGATAATAAAAAAGTCAATATCACGAAACAATACCAGTTATTAATTGACTGTGTCTAGATAGACAATTCACAAATTCGGACATTATAAATGTGCACTTCCCGTCAGGGGAAACAACCGCAAAAGTGAAATTACTGGACGTCTGATTTATAGGCTTCCATAATTAAATACTGAACGGCAAAACCAAGAGGAAACTTTAAACAGCCCCATGACGAAAACTCTTCCCGGTACTTCGTCTGCCCTTTCAAATTATCCTATTAGAGTGGAGTACGGTTTTCAACATAGCCGAAATCTTCGTCTTGATGATATGAAGGGAGGTGTATGGGGAGTACGAGACATAGCTCCATTTATTTTTAACCTCGACTGTAGATGCAGATGCCTGGCCATCTTCAGGCATCAGTAGATGTAACGGTAAAGGTAAAGCAGTCCCATTACAGGCCTGGACAGGCCCAGAGGGTTCCAGGCAGTTAAGGCTCCCAGATTTCGTGACAACGGCACAGGATGGTGGTAGGTTGTCAGCCTTACGCACCAGCCGCCTTTACCCCCAGGAAATACTCCTGGTACTCCTTTCTGTTAGAGGCTGAGTCGAACCCAGGGCCATAGTGGGATCGAACCAGCGACCTTCCGATTTGTAGCACAACACCTTAACCACTGTATTACCGCGGTCCCCACCAGCAGCAGATGTACCCCAAGGAAATAACCCCCGATACCCATTGTCTAGAAGGCTAGTTAGACCCAGAACTGGTCTTGACGTTTCGGACACAAAAATTATCCCTCGATACTGCCGAGAAGGCAACCAAGATTTTTCATCTTGTAGCCTAGCAACTATACTGCATGAGCTGTCTTGAGTTTTGTGATTCATCAAAATGTCAAAGTATTTACTTCACTTCGCTGTCGAAAAAGTATTGCTTGCTGTTTGGAGTAACCCAAATTGAGATCAGGTGCACTGACCTACGCTATTTGCAAGATTCCTCAGGCTCTCCGATCAAACTCGCTGATAGTACTTTAAATCAGGTCACGAACGTTTCATCCACACTCTCTCCAATTCTTCGTCCACCAGTCAGCCGATCTCTCGATGCTCTAAAATCTGAGAAGTTAAGAATTGTAAAATGAATATGTGGTTAAACTCGTCAGTAAAAAAGTAAAGACAAAAGCCAATTTTCCTCCAGAACAGGCCACGAAGGCCCCGAGGGGGACTAACCTCGGCGCCAGATGAGGGTGGGGGTGTTTAAAGCCACTCCCCTGCCGCTTTGCGCCCGGGAAAGATCCATCTGGTTACATGGAAAATTTGGTACATGGCTAACAAATTAAATGCAGTCACATCCTAGTACACAAAAAGCTTAATTTTTTTCGGCGGTGTCATATTATCAAACAGCTTGCGGGTTTGGAAAGGAATGTTTGTAGGGGATTTCGTGATGCTGCTTTCTTTTCTGTGATACGCTTCGAATAGTCATCCTGTTGTGGCCTTTTCCTTGAACACAGCTTGTAAGAGGTGTCAGGGCCCCCACGGGAACAAGAGTGTGGCCCACCCCAATATTAGCCGTCTGTCCTTTATTTCTTTTGTTTCTCGCAGTAACAATTCCACTCTCTCTATTCCACTTCTCACTGGATTTACACATTCTTTTGTTTCACGACACGGAAATTGAATTTGCATTTTAAGGGACACAGAAAACAAAAAGCAGCAAGATTTTTCTCACTGTACGGAGAGATACGGCTTCATAATTTAGCAGGGATGAAACAAATAGACACTTTAATTGATGTGACGCAAGCTACTACAGTGACATGTAGCCCGAAAAGTGCATTTGACCCCTTACTTAACTGCAATATACTTATTTACTTTTTATGCCGGTCTTGGTGTCTCAGAATGTACATAATCGAATTGTAGAATGTCTGGTAAATAGCGCTATTTACAACTGTCGAGGGCTGAATTGAAGGTCTAATCTAAAATTTGTCTGTAGGAAATGAATAAAATTGTGACAATTAATAGTTGCCCAACTGTATTGAAATTTGCACAAGAGAACTGCTGAATTTTTATTAGCATTATAAACCACTGAACCACGACTAATTTCAACTAATAAAAGGGATAAAAATATGCATTAATCTAATTTAATGGGGAAATGTGATGTAGACAGTAAGAATCTTCCTCCGCGACTTGGGTAAGCACATGAGAGAAGCGTAACCTGGTCCACAGGGGGAATTATCGGCCCTTGTGGGTCTCGCTATTTCAATATTTTTCTTCTCTTCTTGTTTTATAACTAAGAATGTGGACACTGTCTTTCCCATAGGACTGATACAAGCCCCACCTGTCACATCTATGGTCATTTGACCTTCCCCACTTTTCTTCTCCAGTTCAAGAATGCAGTGGTACGTGTACAGACGTATTCCTATATCTAGACAATTTTATAACATTTTTAATATCTATTTCTGTGTCTCCTTGGCTAAAATGTAGACTTACTCTCCTGTATCGTATCATTCTCATGAGCAGAATCTCCTTATAATGTAATTTTCACTTTCCTGTTCCCTTCTTTCTGTTACTTCCGTTTTACTGAAAACAATATCGAAGATGTTAACATGAAGCTTCGAAGCATAAGGAAACCAAGGGGTGTGAATGTAGTAGAAGAGTAGGCGAAAGAGACCATCATAGTAGAAATGGAAGGTATTTTATTGTCGGGGTGAAGGACATCGCTTTTTTCAGAAGATTCCCAGGTTTCGACAGCTTGTCCTTCTGATAAGAACAAAATGAAAGTGGAGAAGTTGGAAGGCAAGAGAAGGACAGTGAAGTTTTGATTTCCCAGTTAAAATTAACTGCATAGTTAGCAAAGATGTCTTAGTGATGTTGAGAATAGTGACATTGTTTTGATGAATTGTAATCGGGAGGGCTACGTGAGCAGTATGCAGTGCCTACTTGAAATTTTACAAACATCTTAACTTCCGGGAAGGCGTCCCATTGTGACGAAGACACGCAGAATAAAGGGGTGCCTGCCCTCAATCACAACGAAGTTTTGTGTTACATTATTTTACAACTTTAATGCATCATGTTTAAGCTTAAGTGAAAAGCCATCATTGGGCGAAATTAGCAGTATCAAACAAGAGTTACGTAAATTACACTAATCAGCCCTCATGTCAATTATATATTTTATATGTAAATATAGCTGAAATATCAACTTCAAAAAAGTTGATATGTCAAAGGTTTAATTTAGTCTAGATAATAGCTGTTATTTGGTACTCTGATTTCGCCTGATGATGGTCATTATGCCTAAACCGATATGTGTTGCATTAAAGGTATACAATTATAAAATATGACAATTATTTTTTATTGACAGCCGTTACACATTGTATTCTGGGAACCATATTATCATTAGTTTGAAGTAAGAGATAAACCAAGAAACCCTGCTTCGAGTAGGCAGTCGCTGGGCCTTGAACTGAAATACAGTACTGACTTCCAAACAGCAGTCCGACAGACAAATATGAATATCCTCTGACATGTGTGTTTTGCTTCATTCAGAGTTTAAATTAAGTACCAAAAATGTATATTGCATTTATAATCTGAGCTGCATGTCAAAACGCTAGCTTTATTATTATATGCCCCATCTTGTCCCAGTCTTCTTCCGTTGTCTTCGCAGCACATCAGGTGGGCTGTCGATTGTCGAATGTAGAGGTTATCTTCATGATACATAGGTACTTGATCCTCCGGAATCGCCTCTGATGTGCGCACCTAAAACCAGAAACTTTCTTCTCGCATAGGATGTTCTGAAAATCCTCTTGCCATTGTACTAGGATTATACTCGTATGCCAGGTATTGCGGCACGAGAGCTACAAATACGTGTAGTTCACTTTGCCGACAAGGCAACATGTGTTTTGTATTTATCATAAAGAAGATTATACTGGCCTAATTATCCTACTTGATCTTTTGCTTTAACGACTGAAAACCGCAATTTGCAGCTAGCCTACCGACATGCCTTTCTACAATAGCTATACCATTTTTTGTTGTTGTTGTTGCAGAAGTCTCAGTTGGCGTTAACCTCTGGGGTTAAGTGATAATTCAAAATAAATTCTTGACGATCCAGACTTTGTTGAAGCGTCTTGGTTGTAAACCCACACACTGTGGGATTTTAAGTTACTTTGCCAGACTGGTGATTTACAAATTGTTAGAGATAGGTTAATATCTATACAGGAAGACTTACCAAGGATATGATAGATTTTCCAGAACCAATAGTTACAGTTACGTTTTGATATACTGACATGGGAAATGTATCTAAGTTTAGAATTGAGCAAAATAAGGTATTTTATGTAATTTGCCTAGCTAACGTTTCTTCTTCTTTTTCTGTATCGCTGCAGGTTTAGGCTAGTGAGCCTGTTCTTGCCTTTGAAGGTGAATTTGGTGCCTCCATCTCACTCCATTTAATATTTCCATGAAAGAATTTAAGTGAGGCAGATTGCTTTAAAGTTTCTGCCTTTTGGAAAACAATGCGGTTTATTATTTATTGGCTTTGTTCCACATTCCGAATCATAGTTCTAACATTGTTTGAGTAATTATAACTAAAAATAGATATAGAAAGAGAGAAGGAGGTGGAGGAAAATGTTTGAAGACTGGAAGAAAAGAACATCATGAGAAAGCAAAATATTTTTTTTTGTGAGAGCGAATGAAAAAGAAATGTTACCAAGTTTGGCCACTTCAGCATTTGCGAAGGAAAGAGCTGCAGCTAAGTACCATCAAACACAGGACCATTGAATATAATAATCTTTCTTATAGAGATTTAAATTAGAATCTGAGGCCCATAAACATAATGCCGGGCAAGAGCAGATACGGAACACCACCGAACAGTAATATCCACAGATAGTATCATTCAAATCTGAAATTTATTTCCACGTTACTCTTACTTACCAATTGATGAGCCGCCCCCGCTGGAGTTGATAAAAGTATCTCATTAATAACGAGGTCGTACTGTTGTAATTTTTTGTCGCAGGGCGTTATCTGTGAAGTGAAATCGGATCTGTCCTGTGACCAGATTCTTGGTCTTGTCAAGTTTGGTATTTTAAACTTTAAAGAGCCTAGCGGTTATATAACGCACCATTATGTTTAACATTTAAAAATTTTACGTGGTGCTCCCATTGCAATTTAAATGTTCTGTATGGACTTGCACGACATTACCAGATTGGCTTTGTATAACTGTGGTGGAGAGTGTTAACTGCGCGGTTCGCACTGAGAACTTATATAAAGCAGAGAAGTTTCGTTTTTAAATGGCTGATATACTTACACCATGGCCACTTAAACATAAACTCATAAATAAAGTTTGATTACAGGTAGCATGTATGGACGTCAGGCTCCTGTACAAACCCGTTTCAGTCCAAGCCCTGTACAGTCTATAATGGCATCTCAGTAATTTCAGCATTCCTAAGCTTGACCACCTCCAGTTTTGAGAATTACATATTCTGTGTTGGGATTCACATTATCCAGTTTTCGGACTTTTGTTTCCCACGAGTTTGTATGACTTTTGCTTGCTGCTAGGATACTTTTCTGACAAAATCATCTACATACGGAATTTGAAATCCATGTGCAATTCACAGAAACGCTTGCGCTTTAGGAAAGTTTGGCAATAGTGTGAAAAACTTTGTTTTGCGGGGGCTGCAATTTGAAAGGTTTGTGGTCTGTGGCAAATCCCCAGCCACGGTAGGTAAAAGTGATTTTGATCCAAAAGTTAAAGCCAACCACTCCCTTTGAGAATTGAGTAGACCTTAATGAGTATTTGGAAGAGCTTTTTTGCGACTTTTTCTCCAAGGACTTTTCGTGTAATACGGTCATGATTACATCGAGAAGTTTCTCTTGGGTCACAAAGGGAACCTTCATCTTTCCAGCGTAAGTCTAAACTCGCGATAGAAATAAATAACCTGGCTTAAGTATATATCGCCATTGATTTCAAGTAATCACAATTAATTTCCTATAATGAATAGTTTTACTTTCTTTTTTGTTTTCTTTTGGCGCAACAGCCCCCAGTGGGCCAGGGCCTCCTCATTCACGAAGCTTCTAGATCACACAGTACGACGTACCACAGTCGGTACGACTCCTCTGGACCAGGGGTCAGTTCGTGGCAGAGACCTCTTCCTGACAACACAAAACCCTCACAACAGACAGATATCCATGCCTCCCGGTGGGATTCAAACCCACAATCACAGTAGGCGAGCGGCCGAAGTCTTGAGCCTTAGACCGCGGGGTCATTGGGACCGGCCTAGAGTCACATTACCTTTCAAATTACGTGAGAGTGCGTTGTATATTTCTCAGAACGTGAAAACCTGTACTTCTGTAGCAGACGTATGCAGGTAAAATTTCTATATGCAGGCTCTATAATTTGGGGACAGGGCTGTGCCCCTTCTTGTAGGAAGGCACATCCAACAGTTCTAGAATTCGCCCCTAGGGCCAGCAATGCATAACAGTACAGATTTCTGCCGCTACTATGTGCCAAATTATAACTCTATTCTCAGTTAGTCAAGTCAGTTTGCAGACATAACTCTCTGCGATGCTTCTCAACAGTGTTTAGTTTGGGCGTGTTAAGTGTGATCTGCGAACTTCTAATGGATGATTCGTAATAACACCTTTGCCTTGTTTTTGTTTCCAACTCGTTGAAGACAGCATCGGAAAGTCAAGAAATGGTCAAAAGACCTTCCTGTGAGAATGCCACGAGAAAAACGCAGGATTTCGATGGATTTCCTCGATTCTAACTTTGGGAAATTTAATTGAAAGTTGTGAGCGTTCATGTCTTCTCTCCACGGGTCACATAGAAGAATGTGGAGAGATTTCGCAAAATTATCATAGAAAAGGGGCGTATTAAAATTTCGAGGATGCCGACAAGTTAGCCCTCTTGTATGAAACAGGCTAGTAATAAATAAAGTTAGAAATCTTCGGTGGATCTCAGCGAAGTTCTGCCTCCGTTGTTCACGAAAGAACAGAAGCACCGGGATTCGCAGTTCTCTCAATGGAAAGCCCACCCATTCCATATCGGAATAAATCGATGTTTTTGGGTCGAAAACCGAGGGCATTTGGTGAATTTTTGAAGTTGCGAGAGCATTGTTCATAAAAAATTTGTTCCCTAGGTCAAAAGGCTAAACAGCTTCATTTACCGGGAGGTTTAGCAACGTCTCAGGGAAAAACTTCAAAAATGATGGCGGACACCTGGAATTTCTTTATCAACACGACAGCGTGCCTGGGCAAAATACGGTACACAGTGTTCGGCTTCCAAAACAGTGACTAAGGCCTAACAATCTTTACTTGGTTTACTGCTCCCTTGTGAGTTCTTCTTGTTTTCGAGAGTGGAGTTGCAACTATGAGGCATACTCTACAGAATGTTGTTGACGTTCAGGAAGAATCGTTTACCTTAATAAACGTGGCTGGGGGATGTCAGTTCCAGCATTGTTGGCCAGAGCAATGGAAAACGCTGGACGCGTTGAATAAACTTAAGCTTATGCAATGAACGGAAGACAACAGAAAGCGTGTGTAATACAAGACGTGACATAAGTTACTGGATGATGCGGAAAGCATTATTAACCGGAAATTGAAGGAAAGGACCATTAAATTTAAATTTAATATTTTCAGGGTAAATTTCAGTAATCAAATGATAAATGTAGCAATATGAAGTGCGTTTATCTCAGTGTCGCGAATAATGTGATTAGAAGAAAAAGTATCAGTGCATTGCTGGTTATCTTCAGAGCTTATGTATGTCATATTATGTAAGGAGTCATGGACAGAGACTGGGAAGTGTGGTAGAGCAATCTGGACATGATATCAATTGATAAATTAAAATGGTTAGTCCTGTACATACGGTTGCTACTAAACACTTGCAGTATAAGTTTCTAATAACCCGAAAATTAAGGTACCCGAGAAAACGTCTGCACTGGAGGTGTCCGGTGTTGCAACTTCTGATCCACCTCATTATCGACTCTGTGAACATTTGTACAACTCTTATTTCCATAGGCGTGGAATTCCCGCCCTTTGCCGAAACACTGGAATTTCTGTTTGAACAAAATAGCTGATATTCTTTAATATACTGCACGAAAATTTCAATTTCGGTAACTAACACCAAACTATAGCGTCAAAAGTTTCGTTTTTTATATTCAATAATGCCGCATCCATAGTTATTATTATTTACAATCATGCTGTCCATAAACCTCGTATATTGAAGTTCCGTGCTACGACGTGCACGGAAATCAATCTGACCTCCATCGCTGGCTTTCCTAACACAGGCTATGGTGTGATACATTTTCCAAACAAAACAGCAATATCCTTGGTTTTATGACTTCTGAATTTTCATGTCTTAGGCCCCATGGCCTGCAGTTGGTGTCTCAGCTCCATCCTTTTTCACAAGGAATTTTGCAGCAGGCCAAATAGTTTGAAGTGTGATAAAAAAAATTTTCCCCCCATCTTTTAAGTTCCTCTCTCTGACTCATTTTTCTAATGGTTTTAGTGACCCAGTTGTCTGCAGTATTACGTGATCTGTCCCGAGTTACTTACTACAGTTCATTCAGCCTCTGTTTCCGCTTCAGCCAACCTTCCCAATCAGGTAGGTCCTACTATTTCACTGGTTTCCAGCACACATGCCAATGCTATAACTGCTCCAAATTAGCGGGCTACTGTATGAATTTCTTTCTTTTAGTAAATATGGATTCTAAGTAGAAGGTAGGCCATAGGTAAGTTTTTGTGACTTCCAGATCTTTGAAAATTTTCACAGGTACCTAATAAACGCTAATTCTACAACGAAACCATATTTAAAAAATGAAAAACAGGTGATCGAATTGCAGAATATCAGAAATAATGGCATATGAATATCGGACATTCTGGCTACCCATAATATCTAAAAAAAATCACCTTCCCCCATTGCAAAGTAATAAGTGGGGCATTTGGCGCTGAAATCAGACAGTTCTAACAGCTTGTCACATGATAGGTTTGAAAAGACGCTATTCCAAAATTGGCGGATATTATCGGGTTACTTCTTGGTATTGTTGTACGTGTAAATATTTAGGGTTCAGCGTCTTCTGAATCGAACCAAGGTCGACGTGCAGATTCATAAAGATCTGCACGTAGCAGCACACTGCTTGCGACTGGTATGCAGATCCCTACAAATTCTACTGAACGAGAAATATATCTGCAAATTTATGTGGATGCCTCTTTTTACTGCAACAGCAATTCCGCCTTTTCTTTCTAGAAAGCGGTAGCTCCTTTAAAATGGTAATATGGAATATAGAAATTCTACTGAGGTTTCACATATGTTTCTAATAGCAGAGTCATATATGCATGTACCCCATGCAAATGCTTTCTAAGGTCATAGCGCTGCCTCCAGCTTCTTTTGCACGAAATGTTAAGGCATTGGCAGGTCTATGGAATTTACTTAAACTTAGTTTCATCTTACTGACGTTCACCGTTATTTTTTCTGTAGCTCAAATGAAGTCCGTAAAAATACGCAGTACGAGTGTCTCGTCTTTCAGGGACGCCGTTCAGGAAAGAAGAGCTTATGTAGGCGACATGGACTCACAGACTTTACTTTACGTTCTGTTGACCGTGCATCTTCATATAATCTTGTAAATGAAACCAACTTGGCGCACGCTTTTATTCTTAGTGTATTTCGTCAATTTTATTTATAGCCTCTATATGTTTCGGACCTGTCCAGGTCCATCACCAGGAAGAAACTGTATTAGCTGAGAGTCTGGAATGCAGGATACACACTAGACTCTCAGCTAAACAGAACAACAAATACTTAGCTTCACATAAATAGAGTTTCCTCCTGATGATGGACTTGGAGAGGTCCGAAACTTGTACAGGTTACAACTAATTGACGAAATACACTAAGAAAACAAGCGTGCGCCAAGTTGGTTTCATTTACAAGATCACAGACTTGACTTTTATGTATTTTGCCATTGCTGTATGGAAGACAAGACATCAGACTGCTGGACAATTTTGGCTGCACCTTTTGTGCCTCTACCTGTATGAAACTAATGTGGTGTTTTGCTATACTGCTCCGCCTCCAAATATTGATCTGAAGAGGCGAAATTGGGGAGAAAATTCCTGTTTTCTCCATGCTAAAATTCGTCTGGGATTTTCTTCTCTACCTCACTCCTTTCTTGTGACTGTAGTCTCAGGAACAGAGGGATGTCGCCTTTCTTCTTCCTTCGGGCTGCTGCAGTTTTAGAACTTTGACTTGTTAAGATCTTTCGCCTTTGTGGGGCAATTCTTCTGAATGAAACCTCGCTTACAACACAAGAAGCGAGATGGATGTTTGCAGTTTGCCCAGGTGTGGCCAAATCGTTGTACATTTTAACATTACTTCAGGCCATTCTGGGTTTTTTGTGGCTCCCTTTTGATGGATATATCGCAAAAGTTAACCATTTTGAACGTTGCCTCTGATTTAACGGCTCTTGGAAGGTTGCCAAGAAAAGGGGAGATACGTGGGTTGGGTTTTTTCCTACCGAATTCTGTTTCGGATGGTCAACTGCTGGGCTTTTATGACTTCAAGGCCTTGCTCCACCAGACAGTTAGCTACGTTGTGTACGTCAGCTTCAAGATGCAGACGGCTTTATTTCAACCTTTATAGGCTTCTCGGTGTTGGGGATTAAATATGAAGTGACTCATGCTGTCAGTGACAAACTGAAAAGTGTGTTGTTTCTTTAGCTGCTATTTTGGTCCTAGTTCTAGTGTTACGCACTTCAACAGATCATTTTTCACATTTTTAAGATCATGCTGGAGAATGAATTGATTAACTACGCAGTTAAGTACGATGGACGGCGACATACATGATTTAATGATGATTCCTGCTTGTTTGAGGAAGAGTCCGGTTTTGCTGGTGGCTGTCTTTTTTCCTTAATTCTTATAATAAAATCAACTAGAGGCACCAATTTCTCAAATTTATCTTTGGAATAAAACTTTACATGTTTCGGACAGGGGAACTGTCTGAAAATGTAGAGTTTTATTCCAAAAATAAATTTGAGAAATTATTGCAGTCATTGCAAAGGTTAGGGAAAGATAAGCAGTGGGCAAACAGGCGGCACAGAGGTTAGACAGGCACAGATTTAACCTGAGTAAGCTAAATGAGCTGGAGGTTAGGAAACAGTATCAGATTGAAATTACAAATAGGTTTACAGCTTTGGAGAAATTGAATGAAGACGAGGATGTAAATAGGATTTGGGGGAACATTAAACATACTATCCAAACTTCAGCAAAAGAGAGTCTACGTATGCACGAATGGAAGCAGCATAAAACCTGGTTTGATGAAGAATGTTTAGGTTTTTTGGATCAAAGGAAACGGGCAAAAATGCAGTGGGTACAGGATCCATGCCAAAGTA
>Ga0136643_10006541_pt1 | contig 16707 bp, 18 predicted proteins | sample TergutLab28metaG_FD_96883 | JGI IMG/M metagenome (GOLD analysis project Ga0136643, IMG submission 96883) | Labiotermes labralis P1 segment gut microbial communities from Petit-Saut dam, French Guiana - Lab288 P1 (version 3) (version 3) | ecosystem: Host-associated > Arthropoda: Insects >... | reverse complement strand
GTTGCCTGCTTGGGATAAGCAACCCTTAGCGAGCCGTCTCTATTACCCTCCTCTGTCAGACGAACCCCGTGAATATGGGCTTCAAGCAGGGTGTGCATAACCTCACCCTTAAAAACGACGGGGTCGGAAATGGCTGCCTTTACGCTTTTTTGGAGGTATATATCTTGGCTTTGGGCGATGCTGTGTTTTAAGGCGACTTTCAGTTTTTCCAAGCCATTAAGCCCAGATGTTTCGCACGCTTGCTTAAAGGGGTCATTTTCCGTAAAAATACGCCCTACAACCTCCATAACCAGCTCCTCTCGGGATTTGAAGTGGTGGTAAAAAGCCCCACGGGTCACACCCAGCTCTGCCACAACATCTTCAATTTTCACATTATCCCAGTCCCAATCCCTTTCCTTAAACATTTGGGTGGCCGTTTCTATTATGCGTTGCTTAGTTTGTTCAGAATTTTCACGCTTTGGCATCTTCTCACCTCCATAACATACACGTGTATGTTATCATTATACACACCTCCCCTGCCCTTGTCAAGAAAAACTTTTGAAAAAAATTTCAAAAAAGATGTAAATTTTTCTTGACAAGGGTCGAATAGTGTGGTATATTGTGAGTACCTAGGAAATAAATGCTATATTAATACTACTATTTTGAAAGGAAGTCGATGTTATGATGACTTATCCAACAGACCTTACTATGCCTACGGCAAATATTGTTGCTTATATCTATAAAGCCAAAGGTGGCAGCCAAGCTGAGGTGGCAGACATTTTAGGTTGCGACATAAGAACTATAGAAAGAATTGAAGAAGGTAAAGAAAAATACACCAAAGAACAAATAAAAAAGATTGTTGATTTTTATAAGGTAGACAGACTAGCGGTAGGTCCAGGGCATTACGCTGGCGAAGATGTAAAACTTTTACGTATGTGGAGAACACGCATAAGTGCTGGTAAATTGAAAGATGCGGAAAAATACCACGACAAATATCATTTAGAAAAATATGATTTCTTGCCTTTTGATTTAGATTTGTCCATGCTTTATAATATGTTTCTTGTCAAATACTATGTTAAAGTAGATATGGTTGATGATGCTAAACAGATTTTAAGTGAAGCAGAGCCGAGGGTCGAGGAAGCAAACGACGAAAACCAGTATCATTATCACTACAACAAGGGTATCGTATTTCTATTGGAAAACGAATATAAAGAAGCCCTAAAGCATTTTTCTTTAGCTTATAAACGTGAGTATGTTGAGAAGAAACCTCATGCACATCTTATACACTACAATATGGGACTTTGCTATTCAAACCTAGGAGTGTGTATGAGTGCTATAGTCCAATATGAGATAGCATATACTTTATTGGATAGGGAACAGCCTTATTACTATGCTATGATTATTAGCAATAATCTCAGCGTTAATTATATTAAGTCGGGTAATTTTGCACTCGCAAAAAAGTATGCAGATAAAACCATGAGCCTAGCAGAGAAGTTACAAAGCGAAAAGCACCAAAGTAGAGCTTCACGAAACATGGGTTGTATTTGCATTGAAGAAAATGAATTCAAAGAAGCATTAGAACACCTTGAAAATTCACTCGCTCTAACAGAAGAAGGTGGAATAGAATTTATTGACACTTTGTATTACAAAATACTTTCTCTTATATATTTAGGGCATCCCTCTGCCGAGCAAGAGATAGCTAATATAAAACTAATGTCTAAGTACGACAAACATTTTTCTATACTTTTTACATCACTTTCCCATCTCCTAACTCTTGAAAGTGATGATTCTATAGAATACATAGAAAATACCACCATTCCATATTTACTTGAAAGAAGCGACCACTTTCAAATTTTTCAATACTATCGTTTTTTGGAGAAGCATTATACCTCAACTGACAAAAAGATAAAGGTTTGGGAAGTTCAGTTAAGGTACGCAAATCTCTATAAAGAAATGATGTCGTTAGGAGGTGAAATATGATGAAGAAAAGGTTATTCGTCGTCTTGCTGGCTTTATCCATCACAGCCATTACCAGTGTTGTTGCCTTTGGTATTATAGAAAACGAACCACTACCAATCCCAACCGCAATCATTATCGATTGTAATCAATAACCTTTGGTATCCATCCTTTCGAGGTGTGTGCATATTATTTTCTAGTAAACCAAACCCCCATGCGTTTGTCGCTGGGGGTTTGGTTTACTCTTACATAAAAATCCCTGCAACCACTGGTTGACAAATTTCAAACTTTGGTTGGTTTTCATTTGGGCTGGTTGTGGTATAATTGATAAAAAGGAGGGGAGCCAAGATGAATTCTATAGGTGAAAAAATACAAGAGTTTCGCCAAAAAGGCGGGTTGACCCAAGAGGGGTTGGCGGAAAAGCTGGATGTTTCCCGCCAGTCTGTGTCTAAATGGGAGCTAGGGCAAACCCTGCCAGAAGTTGACAAGATTGTGGCAATGGGTAAACTTTTTAGGGTGACAACAGATGACTTGCTGTGCCACAGCGTGGAAAAACCCAAAGGGCGGGACTTCTTACGTCTGGGTTGCATTTATCTGGTTACAAAACATATGGAAGCGGCAATTGATTTTTACGAAAAACTACTGTCCATGCGTGTTTCCACCCGCCACCCCGCTTTTGCCGAATTTTTCTTTGACAACCACTGCATTGCGTTGATGGACGAAAGACGGCTAGCTGGGCATGATTACAGCGGCGGGGGCGACTATAAATTTGCTCTTAACTTTAATGTGCGTGATTTGATTGGCGAGCATAGCCGATTAAAAGGCTTGAAAATGGGCAAAGTTACAGGGATTAAGGAAGGTACTTCGGGATATTATTATTTCCAAACCAGAGACCCTGACGGCAATATGGTTGAAATTAGCGGACAACTATATGACACAAGGAGGAATGAAAATATGGAAACAATTTACTGCCAAAGTTGTGCTATGGATATGTCGAAAGAAGGTAAATTTGGTACGAATACCGATGGTAGCAGAAGTGGCGAATACTGTTCTTATTGTTTTGCGGATGGTAATTTTACCAGTCAGATGAATTTTGAACAGGCAGTGGAGGTCAACTTGCCTTTCTGGCGGGAAGGTTTTGACAACGATGACGATGCACGTCAAAAAATACGTGAGGTTTTCAGCCAGTTGAAACGTTGGCAAAACCAAAATTAAGGAGATGTCAGAATGGATAAGGATGTCATTGGAAGGGCAAGTGAGTTAATCAACTCTATGACAGAGTATAAATTGGGCGGTATGGAGGGCTATGCCGCACTTTCCCTCATTGATGATGAGGGTTATCCATCCGCCACTACGTTTTGTATCACAAGGGCTGACGGCATAAATTGGCTGACATTTAACACGGCTACTGACAGACCGTATGCTGGACGGATTGGTAAGAACAACAAGGCTTGTGTTTGTATTAATTCTAGTGGGTATACGATAAACCTTGTGGGTCGTGCCGAGGCGTTGACCGACCTTGAGAGTAAAAAAGAAAATTGGCTTCCACTCATGGATAATATGCCACATTGGAGCGGTGTGGAAGACCCACAGTTGTTAATTATACGTTTCACAACAGAACGCTACACCATAACTTTTGCTGATGACGGCAAGTATGTGGCGGGTAGCATATAATTTTTAAGAGGTGATTAATTATGATTAAACCATTACAAGGACAGTTTGCTGATTGGCAATACGCCCGTGGCAACACCATCCGCTTTTTAGAACTGCTTAGCGATGAAGATTTGAACAAAAAGTTGCCAAGGAAAACCTTCACCACCATTTACGAGCAGATTGCTGAGATGGCGTGGGCGCAAAGGTGCTTCCTCAAAGCCGTTGAAGCGAAAACCATAGCGGATATGGATTGGGCAACACCAACTTTCGCCACCAAAGATGATTTGCTTGGGGAAATGAAGAAATTTGATGCTAAAATGTTGGAGATTTTTGAAGCGTGCGACGGCACGGAAGAAGTTGACTGGTATGGCAGTAGCAAGAGTATCTACGAACATATCTCATCCCTGCAAAGTCACGAGATGATGCACCTCGGGCAAATAACAGCATTTTGCTATTGCCTAGGCATCGAAATTCCGCAAGAAATCAACAAGTCCATGTTTCTAACAGGCTAAATATTTACACGGTAGGGGCGGGCATTGCCCGTCCCAGTCCGATATGCAGTATTGTTCACAGTAATACGTAATTTTCAAGTACATAAAAAGGCGACCAGTGGTCGCCTTTACCATTTAACGCCCACAAGTTGAGCAAAATTCTTTTCCGCTTAAAGTCCTTTTTTCTTCTGTCATTTTTGATGCCCCTCCTATCTTAGGTTATTCCGTGATGCTGTCAAGTTGGTTTTTGTAAGAATCGCTTGACAAGAAGACCTAAGGTGGGATATAATGTCCCTTAGGTCTCTTTTGGGGCTGTGGGGTGCTTGCCTGATTAGTCTTTTCTACGGATGACAGGCAAGCACTTTTTACATACCCCTATATATAAAAAACTGGGTGCTTTCAGTATACGACAAAATTTTATTGCTGTCAAGAGGTTTTTGTAAAAAGTGGGTTGTTTTTGTGGTATCATCTGTCGGACTGGGACGGGCAATGCCCGCCCCTACCGTGGTATGTGCATCGACATTGTTGGTGACGATGACGAATGGTAGGGGCGGGCATTGCCCGTCCTATTTATGTTGGTTGTAAATTAAGTTGTCTTTTGTTATTATTCTTGACTTTCCATTTTAGCCTTGCGGGCGGCAGATTTAGCTTCACGCACCGCTTTCATGCCCCGCCACTTACCACTGTTAAAACGGCGTTTAACCACATAAGAGCGAACGGTTTGGTCTAGGAAGAAGGCGAACCAACCGCCAGCCACACCCCAGTCGAACACAAGTATGAAAAGTGCGGCAAGGGCAATACGCACACCCCAAATGCCGATAATTGCGGAATACAGCGGATACATGGTGTCACCACTGCCCCTCAAAGCCCCTGCCGTTGACATATTGCTAGATTGGACAAATTGGGTCAATGCCATAAAGTAAAACACAGGGATACCGTAGGCGATAACAACGGGGTTGTCGGTATAAATCCCCAGAATTGGGCGGGAAAACACGATGAAAGAGATGGTAAGCACCGCCGTCACCAGCCTTGCGGTTCGGGCAGAGAAAACCGCCATTCGCTGGGCTTCGTCATAATCATCCCGCCCGACGGCTTGCCCCACAAGTGCGGTGGTGGACACGCCAAAAGCAAAACTAACGGCAAATGCCAGCATGTTGATATTTATGGCTATTGTGTGTGCCGTAAAAGCATAATAACCCAGGGATGCCATCATGGCGGTGTAGACCATTAAGCCCGTTTGTATAGCAAATTGTTCGCCAGCCGAGGGCAGACCAATCGCAAAAATATTTCGTAACGTGCGGAAATTCGGCTTCCAACTGGATAATATTTTAATACGTATTGGTGATTTCTTCCAGAAAAACAGCATGTACAGTGCAATTAGCATTGTGATTGTGCGTGCGATAGAAGCAGAAATCGCCGCACCCTGCACCCCAAGGGCAGGAAAACCTAAATTTCCGTGGATTAACAGAATATTCAAAATCAAATGCAAGCCATTGCCTAGCAAATTGTAAAACATGGAAATTTTCGTTTGCCCAGCACCACGGAAAGCCGCTGTGATGCCCATTGTGACAGCGTGGAAAGCCAGACTTAGAGCAATAATTTCAAAAAATCCAGTTGCATATTGTGCAACCTGCAGGTCATCAATCATCACAGGGAAAAGAAACCTTGCACCAAAAAATCCTATGGATGAAACAACCGCACCTAGCAAAAGATTAAATATAATAGTTTGGCGTGTAATTGCCGCCGCTTTTTTATGGTCGCCCTTGCCCACATTCCAAGCAACGAGGGCAGTTGTACCCACATTGACAGCATTAAAAATGGCTATAAGTAAGAAAAATGGCTGTTGGGACAAACCAACGGAAGCCACAGCCTGCTCTCCGAGGCTGGACACCATTATCATGTCCACAACGCCTTTTAGCGAAATTAAGAACAGCTCGAAAAAAGCAGGTAGGGTAATCTTGCGGATTTTACCGTAGGTTTCCCTGCCCTCTTTGGTGCGTAAGCTGTCTAAAAAAGCCACCCAACTATTTTTTATGTATTCAAAAGGATTGCGCATACTTATATTATATGATATTATAAAGAAAAAGTCAAGTACAAAAGGAGAATTTATGAAAAACCCAGCAACCCATCCCATGTGGCCTAATATATTCATGCTTTCTATCTTAATTTTTTCTATCATTGTTTCTGTGTTTTTTATTCCAATTGTGATGGTTAGTCACTACCTTATTACGGGAAGTGATTTGCATATACCCGCTTGGATGGGACTTGTGGTGTCGCAGGTTGGGATTATCGGTATACCTTGTGCTATTTATTTGATTATAAATCGCAAACGTATAAAGGATATTTTGCCTTTTAGGCGTCTCGGTTGGAAAAATTGGCTGTTTGTTATTGGTATGTCTATAGCCATTTATCCCATTGGGCAACTGCTTAATGTGGCAACCAGTATGATTTTTGGTAGTCCCATCCAAGGCACGATGGAAGAAATTATGCACACTGGTGGTATTTGGTTGATGTTAGCACTTTTTCCTATTTTGCCATCCATTTTTGAAGAAGTAGCTTTGCGAGGCATTGTCTTTTCTGGGTATAAAAAAGTCAAGATTTTTACAGCTGCCATGGTAAATGGTCTGTTTTTTGGAATTTTGCATCAAAATTTTAATCAGTTTTCCTACGCATTTTTGCTGGGTGTGTTTATGTGCTATTTTATGTATTATACCAAATCTATTTGGGCCCCTGTCATTAGTCATGTGGTGATTAATGCTATTGGCTCTCTTTTGATGTTTCTAATGGGAACCGTGGATTTAGACGAAGCCTACTACTCATACACCCAAACAGAGGGCTTTATGTACATCTGGATGTTTATGATTTTGGGATTTATTGCCGTGGTTTTTACAGGTATTTTTATCCTAATGTATATTTTTTTCCGCAACCACAACCTGCGGCGTAACAAGGCAGAGGGCATCGTTACGGACGAACACGCCGCCGCCGTTGCTAATGGTGAGCCAATTCCTAGGGTGTTATCCAGCGTCACCTTTTGGTTGGTGGTTGGTCTTGGTTTGGCTTTGATGATTATAATGCAAATTTTTATGGCGAGGATGGTGTAGGTTTATGAAGTTTGTGGTAAGCGACAACATCTCCCATAACGATGTGCAGGTTATGGCACAAGTTTTCTTTCATCACATTGGTTTTGAATTGGTGGAAGATGTGCCAAATGACGGACTTTGCTTGGCGGTGGAAAAAACCGATGATGGCTCTGTTTTTGCGGGACTTTTTAGGGATTGTCATATGATACACCATGCCCAGTCCCCGCCAAGGGTTGCAGGTGACACAGAAGCCAAACCTGTTGCCCTAGCCATTCATCAAGTTTTGTCGGCTTTTACTGGTTACAAGCCACCTTGGGGCTTGCTTACTGGTATTCGTCCTGCAAAGCTTATAACTGCCAGCCTTGCTAAGGGTTTAGACAAGGTACATGCGGTGGCGGATATGTCTGCCAGATATTTGGTAGAACAAAGCAAAGCACTTTTATGTGCCGATGTGGCGGAAGTACAAGGGCGGATAATGGCAACAAGTCCACAAAATGCAATAAGTATTTACATAGGTATACCTTTTTGCCCGACCATTTGTCATTATTGCAGTTTTTCTGCTTACCCAGTCCAGCGTTTTAAGGGGCGTATGGATGGTTATGTGCAGGCACTTGTCAAGGAAATTCATCATCTTGGACAGGTAAGCCGTGGCAAGTTTGTAGAAAACATTTACATAGGCGGCGGAACACCCACCGCTCTGGATGACGATAACTTCCAAATATTGTTAGACGCTGTCGCTTGTTCTTTTGATATGCCAAAGGTGGTAGAATACACTGTTGAAGCTGGTCGCCCTGACACCATAACCAAAAGTAAGCTCACCATGATGAAGGAGCGAGGCGTCACCCGCATATCAATCAACCCACAAACCTTGAAACAAGATACATTGGATAAAATTGGCAGAGGTCATACAGTTGGCGAGTTTTTTGATGCCTACAAACTCGCACAAGATGCGGGTTTCGACCACATAAATATTGATTTGATTTTAGGTCTTACGGATGAAACTGAGAAGGACGTAAAACACACCATAGATGGCATTTTGACCCTTGCACCAAAATCTGTAACCGTTCATACCTTAGCAATCAAGCGGGCTTCTAAGCTAAAAGAAGACTTGGAGACTTTTGAAAAAACAGACTACACAATCCTAGAGGAAATGCTAACAGTCACCGCACAAAACATGACAAAAGCTGAGCTTATCCCTTACTATCTTTATCGCCAAAAAAATTCCCCAGGAAATTTTGAAAATGTGGGATATGCCAAAGCTGGCTATGAGGGGCGTTATAATATCCATATGATGGAGGAAGTTCGCTCGGTTTATGCGGCGGGTTGTGGGGCGATTTCGAAGCTTGTTGACACCAATAGTGGACGTATAGACCGAATTGTAAACCTGCGGGATTTAGACCAATATATCCAGCGGATTGACGAAATAATCGCACGTAAGGAGTTGGCTTTAGGTGAGTAAAACGCCATTTTCTTGCTGTTTTTCGGGTCATCGTACCGCCCCTTTTAGTTGGACAAGTTCCTATGAAGGGCATATATTTCAAATCATGCTTGCAAAAGCCATTAATGACGCCATAGATGCGGGTTGCAACCGTTTTTATAGCGGAATGGCAATGGGTTTTGACATAGTCGCCGCAGAAGCTGTGATTGAAGCGAAAAACCACCATAATGTGGAACTTATTGCCATCATCCCCTTTGATGGGCAGGAAAGCAAGTGGTCAAAAGAATGGAAAACCCGCCACGATGCCGTTTTACAAGCTTGTGACGATACAATCACCTTAAACAAAAGCTATGTTACGGGTTGCTACCATGAGCGAAACCGCTATTTAGTAGACAACAGCCAGCGACTAATTTGTTTTTATTCAGGGAAATCTGGTGGCACAAGACATACCCACAATTATGCGGAAGAAAAGGGGTTAAACATTATAAATCTTTGGAAGGATGTGACCCGCATTGGAAAACAAACAAATTGACTATACAAGGTTTCAACTTAATGTTAAGAAAAAGTCCAAAGTGGGAAGCAAAGAAGATTTGGCAAAAATGGCGGCACCCAAGGCGGCACAGGTGCTGTATAACATCGTTACAATCGGTCCTCGCTTAATTATGCGTTCCGCCTTCCAGCTTCTTCGTGCCAATATCATCACACGCATAATATCTGCCGTGGTGCTGGTTTCCATTGACACATATTTGTTTATCCGCAAGCGTATTTCTTTGAAGCAATACATCATAAATGTTGTAATGGCGGCACTTTTGTTGGTTGGTGGTACGGCTGGTTGGTATGGTGGGCAAAACATTGGATACATCCTGTTCCAAAACGCCGTAATAGGCATAATTGCTGGTGTTATTGGTGCGGGCGTACTTGGTTTTGCCTTCAGCACCATTTTTGAAAAAATCATCGGCAAATTTGTAAAGGACGATACAAAGGATATGCTGGAAATTTGCAATGGTGTGTTTTGTGACCTTGCCGAGAAATACCAACTTACCGAAGAACAGGCACAAAAAGCCGCAGAAACAATTTTGCTGGATGCGGCAACCGTACGCAAAATGTACGCAGCAAAAGACAAAAAAGCCGTGGCTTGCGAATTTATCGAGCCGTGTTTGCAACAAATTACAGAAAATTATGAAACGGCAGATTAATGACCATCTGTCGTTTTTTGTATAGTAATTAGGGTTTTGGCAAACATAGCTTTATGAGAGGAGTTGATTAGTATGTCCTTAAAAAACAGCAAAGACACCTTGCCTCAAGATAAAAAACCTGCCAAAAATCCATCCCTTATTGAAACATTAAACCGTGCTGACTTCTAACAAAAAAGCGACCACCCTCGGTCGCTTTTTTGTTTATTTAACTAGCTTCGTGGGCTTTTTGCCAGGATTGTGACCTAAATTCTTTAACAAATTTAGCTAAATCAACACTCACATCGTCGTCACCTAAAATAAGATATAGATATACAAGGAAACCACGTACATTTTCCAAAGGTGCAAGACTGCGGTAATGTTCATCGGTGTAAATCTTTGCCGTTATTTTTGGTAAAAGACTTTCAATCCAGCTTTTCAGTCGGTCGCCACCCAGCCCTTTTTTGATAAGTGCTGGTATGACATTGGCAAGTCTGTTTTCATCACCATCCACAAATTTCTTGTCACAATTTAGTTGAAATTTGACACAGTCAAGAATTTTGTCTGCTTGCTCCATGGTGAACCTAGGATGCCTGACCAAAGCCGCCAACATATCCGCACCATGAGCCACCGCATGAGCCCAACCTTTGCCAAGCACAAAACCCCGACGGTCTACCTCTTTGTGCATATATTCCACAATTTTGTCCAAGGTTTGTGTGAATTGACCTTCATCCAAAAACCCTTTGTCCTCATCTTGGTCCAAAAGACTACCAATAGCAAGTGACGAGAAAGCACGGTTAAAAACCGAATCACATTCCGTTGTGCCAAGTCCCTTAAACAAGTGGTCATCCCCAATCAATGCCATAAAAACATTGCGGGCATCTTCAAGACTAATAAGGTCGTAATAAACCATATAAGTTGGCATATAGCAAACATTTTCCCGCACCAGCGAATTGGTGCTTCCGATATTATCTAATATAGCCTTGATAAGTTCTTTTGGCTCAATATCTTTGACTAGTTGCCCATAATCTAAATCGTCGTAAATTAGACCTTCTTCCATATCCTTAAACAATTGTTTCAAATCCATAATGTTACCTCCGTAATTTGGGTAGGTAACAAGCACGCCAATGTTAAAGCGAATTGCACCTCCCTTGATTTGCGTAAAACTTCATAATAAAAACCTCCTTTCGTAAATATGAGATAAGTATATCACAACCACATCTGCTTTGTCAAGTAAATCACGAACAAGGACGGGCAACGCCCGCCCCTACCATTTGTGCATGGACACCACCTAAGTAAAAGGCTGGTATCAACACGGTAGGGGCGGGCATTGCCCGTCCTTGTCAAGGTTTACGTATTTTACTTATTTAGAGTACAGGCAATGAAACAAGAATTGCAGTTGCAGTAGCAAAGGTTTTTTCATGTGCAATTGTTAGCATGATTTGGCTGTTTGGTGGGGTTTTCACCTTATCAGACAACTCAACCATAGGTTGCCCCGACTTGTTACGGCTGATTCTTATGTCAGCAGGCGAAAAGCCTAAAAACCCCGTTCCTAAAGCTTTTGACACAGCTTCTTTAGCGGCAAACAACCCAGCAAAACTGACGGCTCCTTTGCGTGTGCAGTATTCAATTTCTTGCTGGGTGTAGCATTTTTTGAGAAAGGATGGGTTGTTGATTGACCGCTCAATCCTAGAAATTTCAACAATGTCCGTGCCAATACCTAAAATCATATTCGCCCCCGCAAAATATCAAGTGGTGATACGGGTTCATCAACTTTCATTTTCAAAATTTGTTGTGCGTGAGGGGCAGATTGCACATGATTGCCTTCCTCATCAGTCAACAATTCTACTTTTTGGGAAAAATTTGGTCTTTTCGCCCGCAAAAACTCCACTTCTTCACCTACAGAGAATTTGTTACGTTGCTCCAAAGTGGCAATGCCCGTGGTTTCATCGTAATCCCGCACAATTGCTATAAAATTATGGGTTTGCCCACGGCTGTCCTCGTGGTAAATTTGTCCGTCAGTACCTGGCAGACCCAGATAGAATCCAGTCGAAAAGTCACGGTTAGAAGATTTTAGTAATTCGCTGATATAATAGTCCTTTTTGCTTTCGTATAGGGCGGGGTCACTATAATAATCGTCGATGGCTTCCCGATAAGTTTTCACCACAGTAGCAACGTAAAACGGAGTTTTCATGCGTCCTTCAATTTTTAGGGAAGCGATGCCTGCATCCAGCATTTGTGGTATATGATGTATCATGCACAAATCCTTAGAATTAAGGATAAATGTACCGCCGTCATCCTCGTAAATCGGGTAATAATCCCCTGCCCGCTTTTCTTCTTGCAAAACATACTTGAAACGGCAGGCATTGGTACATTCGCCACGGTTTGCCCCCCTGTGGGTCATAAAGGCAGAAAGCATACAACGCCCAGAATACGCAACACACATAGAGCCATGAACAAAAGTTTCCAAGAGAATTTTATCCTTTGTCTTTTGGTAGATTTCTTTTATTTCCGTTAAACTTAATTCACGTGCCAAAACAACACGGGAAGCCCCCAAGCCAGCCCAAAACAGGGATGACTGGTAGCTAGTAATATTCGCTTGTGTGCTAATATGTATTTCCATGTCTGGCACAGCACTTTTAGCGACAGAGAAAACACCAGGGTCAGAAATTATCAACGCATCTACGCTAATTTCTGCCAGTTCCTGAAAATATTCTGTCATGCCAGTGTAATCTTCATTGTGGGCGAAAACATTAGCGGTTACAAAAACTTTAACTCCACGGGCATGGGCGTATTTCACAGCTTCCTTGATTTGGTTCATATCGAAATTTTTAGCTTTTGCACGCAAACCAAGGCTTGTACCACCCAAATAAACCGCATCTGCACCATGGGCAACTGCCACCTGCAAACGCTCCATATCCCCTGCTGGGGCAAGTAATTCAACTTTATTTTTATAATTAATATCCAAATTCGGCACCCCTTACAACCTTTCCAATTCCTCTAAAATAATTTTACGAAACTCTCTTTTCCAAAAAATATCTAGGTGACTTGCACCTTTCACAACCACCCGTTTTGCAGATTCACCAAGCCTTTCCATGTGCTTATCAAAAATTTTTCCGTACTTGGCTTGAATTTTTTTATTGTATGCAGAAAGGTATACTATGGGTATATTTGGTGGCATTTCTAGCCCTGCCACTTCCCGCACATTGTCTGCCAGTGCCTTGCTTTGTGCCACCAATGTTGGCATATGGTTGCCAACCACGTGTATCGCCATAAGCTCATCGTATGTGTATCCTGCTTTAATGTGCATCTGTCTTTCGCCAGCCAGTTTCATGTAAAGGGGTATTAGTTTTTCCTGCCATTTTGAAGGCTTCATTTTCAAAAGCTTCTCATACTTTTTCTCAGGGATAACCATGGTTTCTGCAAATTCCATCACCGTAGGGGATGTGTCTATTAAAATTAGAGCTTCCACCTCATCAGGGTGTTTGGTGGCATAATATTCACAATAAACCCCTGCACAGGAATGTGGCATAAGCACATATGGCGGCTTTAAGCCCGCAAATGTCAATGCTTCACGTATTTCATTCATATAGTTTTCGTTGGTGTGAGGTCTGTCGATTGGGTCGCTGTACCCATATCCGAAAAATTCTATTGTACAAACCGTGTGGTGTTCTGCTAAATCCCGCATAAGTGGTGCAAAATCTAGTGTCGGCAAAGGTAAACCCCATCCAGGCATCAGCACCACGGTTTTGCCACCAGACCCCATAACCCTAAGGTGCATGTTCTTACCGTTAACATTTACCATTTGTCCGACTTTCATATAAAATTCTCCTTATTCGCCAGAAAGATAATTTATTGCAGCATTAACGTCGAATGCCTTAGCAAAAACCTTTGAGGACATAACCAAAAATTTTTCAGGGGTGTCTGGGTACATTACTATATCTGGCGTGTTTTCGGTTTTGACTTCTAAATACACCAGTGGTTTATCCGATGTATTGGTCAGCTTATGCGCCCCGTTTTCATGTGCAGGCATAACAATGGCATCACCCTCTGAAACAACTTTGTCACCTTCTGGTGTTTTTAGTGTCCCTTCTCCGCTAATTATATAATAAACTTCTTCATTTGCCGCATGATAGTGATAAGGGTAATTAGTTTTTCCTGGCAAGATTGTGTGAAAATGTACGCCCAGCTTTCCCCAACCTTGTGCAGAAGGCTTGCTTACACTGCTTCTTTGAAACTCAAAAGATTGCTTATGATTGCCGTCTGGGTCAAATTGCTTGTTTAGATTTGCGTCCCAATGACATTCGGCAGTTTTTACATTTGAAATTATTATTTTTTCCACTTTTCATTCCCCCTAATATTATATTTTGGTGCAGACAAGTAAACCATCTCCAATAGGCAAAATTGTGGACTTTAGCTGGGGGTGGTTGGTGGCTTGATGCAAAAATTCGTTAAGATTGCGATGGATTGTTCGTAGGCGACGAGGTATGGTTTCAACATCTTGGGCGAGAGTTCCGTTTTGCAAGACATCATCAACGCAAACAATCCCACCCACTTCTAGAAGCTCTAAAACATGGGGGAAAAAACGAGAATACTGCCCTTTGCCACAATCCATAAATACAAAATCAAACTTTTTATTTTCTGTAACCAAGCGGGGTAAGACGATGGAGCCACATTCGTTAATCAGCGTAATTCTATCTGCCATTCCGAATTTGTCAAAATTATCCCTTGCCCTCTCTATCATCACAGGAAACCGCTCAATTGTAGTGACGGGTGCAAACCCAGCAAGCATCATTGCTGAAAAGCCTTCGGCACAGCCAATTTCCAAAATGTTTTTGGGTTGTTTTAAGGTAAGTAGTAGTGACAAAAAATTAGCTACGTCCCGCATGATTATGGGCAAGCCCTCTTTGTAGGATTGTCCTTGAACCTCTCCCAACCAGCTTGGTTGCAGACCGTTAAATTTATCTAAAAACTCCAAAATTTCCGACCAAGTTGGTGTTGTCATTAACCGTCACTCTCCTCGGTGACAGCATCACGCTGGGCGATAAACTCCAAATATTCCTCGTGGCTGGCGGTGAAAAAATGTCCGCCACTTCCGTCAAGAAGCTCCGCCATAAACAAATAATTTGTGTTTGCAGGACTTAGTGCCGCTTCAATAGAGCTTAGTCCTGGGTTAGAAATTGGTCCAACAGGTAGACCTGTGCGGTTAAAGGTGTTGTAAGGCGACGGATGCTGGAAGCTGGAAGGGGTTAGCATATCTTGACGTGTATTTGTGGCAAAAACCACGGTAGAAATCATTTCCAAGGGCATACCTGCTTCAAGACGGTTGTAAATAACACTAGAAACCAAGGGACGTTGATGAATGTTTTCGATGGTGGTTTCGGCTTCCACGATGCTTGCTATGGTAATTAATTGTTCCAATGTGGGTTGCCAGCCAAGATGAAAGTGCATTTGTGCCAGACTTCCCCACATATCTTGGTTAAAGGTATCACCAAAAGCATCCAGCATCCGCACTATCAAATCCCTTGGTACTGGGTTTGGGGGTAGGTTGTAGGTGGCTGGAAACAAAAAGCCTTGTAAACGGTTCTGTCGCTCGCCTAAATCTGCCAAAAAATCATGGACAAAAACGCCATTTTCCAGCTCATACAAGAAGTCTGAAGCCGTGAAGTAGCCCATAGTTGCGGCAAGCTCTGCTACCTGCCAATTGGTTAGACCTTCTATAACCAGTAGACGCCCTTCCTCCACATGAAGATAATCTAAACTACTCAGAGCATACATTAGATAAGAATTAGGCATGGCTGTGTTTAGACTAAAAGTGCCGTGACGAAAATGGTTTGCAGAGCCATTAAAAAAGGACTCGAAATAAAACATTAGCTCATTGTTTATTAGGTCGCTTTCGTATAAAATCCTTGCAATGTCCCGTCTGCCAGCATCTTCGGGGATTTCCACCACAACCTCACGGGCTTCTGCGGTAAGGGTATAATCATCCGCCAAAAAGCCCATGCCTTGGTCAAAAGCCCATGTGGTGACAAAATACGCAAGCACAATTAGGGCTATTGCTAGCCCTATGTTAAACAATCCGCCAAACAGATAGTTGCTTATGTCAATGACTTTCTTTAGCATTAAACTACACCTCGATTACGACAGGCAAAATCATAGGGTTACGCTTAGTTTTACTCCACATTAGCTTGCGTAAATCCTCTTTAATGGTATTCTTGATATTGCCCCAATCTCCGTCTTTTTGATTGGCTTCCCATTCCACATGGGCTTTTTCTACGACCTTACGAGCCTCTGCCATCAACTTTTCGCTTTCCTTGACATAAACGAAACCACGAGATATAATGTCGGGTTTTGTGGCGAGCTTTTTGGTTTTGGCATTGTATGTGACAACTGCGATAATCAAGCCGTCTTGGGACAGGATGCGGCGGTCACGCAGAACAATATTGCCCACGTCCCCTACCCCAGAGCCGTCCACAAAAACGGCACCAGATGGGACGGTTCCATTAAGTTTCGCCCCCGCTTTATTAATTTCCAATACCTCGCCAATTTCAAGGCAGAAGCAATTTTCCTTTGGCGTACCCATTTCCATTGCCAGGCGTTTGTGCATTTTCAGGTGGCGATATTCCCCATGTACAGGCATGAAAAACCTTGGTTTTACAAGGGCGTGCATAATCTTTAGTTCCTCACGCTTGGCGTGACCCGACACGTGAACATCCGCAAGACCATCATACAGCACCTTTGCATCCTTTTTGAAAAGCAAGTCAACGACTTTGCTAACGGCTTTTTCATTACCCGGGATAGATGATGCGGAAATAACGACCACATCCCCAGGTTTTATGCTAACCTGCTTATGCTCAGACATTGCCATGCGTGAAAGTGCTGACATTGGCTCGCCTTGGCTTCCAGTGGTAATAATTGTAATTTGTTTGTCTTCGTAG
>Ga0136643_10006539_pt1:0-15000 | contig 16708 bp, 9 predicted proteins | sample TergutLab28metaG_FD_96883 | JGI IMG/M metagenome (GOLD analysis project Ga0136643, IMG submission 96883) | Labiotermes labralis P1 segment gut microbial communities from Petit-Saut dam, French Guiana - Lab288 P1 (version 3) (version 3) | ecosystem: Host-associated > Arthropoda: Insects >... | reverse complement strand
AGAACTGTTCGGTGTCTTGGTGGCCGTACACCGGTATGTGGATAGAGACCAGGGATGCACAGACCACACTGCAAGTGCGACTTTGTTTTATCGATATGCCTGAAATTTGTGGTTCTCAGCATGGAATTTGCTTCATGTCACATTCTGGCGACGACATTTTAGGGTGTCTTCTAGATTTCTGGGAAATTTATGCACCCCTGGTAGAAATGTTGCCGGTAACGGCTCACCGGACTGGCCGGTTATAACGCAGGAGACGACAGTATGAACTTAAAAACGAATTTTATATAAAATCGTTATGTTACCGCGTACCTCAAATGTTAGACCTGTACGTGAAATGCCACAACCATGTTGCACTTTCCATTTTAGTATCGTTTCTGCACGTTTCTTTCGGTGGACATCAAGATCAGAGAGACATACGCTTTACGACACTTGGCTCTGCATACGCTGAAAATAGGCGATACACAGTCAAAGAAAGATAAATTACGAGTGTGTACTATACATTTGGCCCGCTGCGGGGGCCCACAAAGTTTACACAAATCTAGAAGCCACCTCCAAATTCTAGGCGCCGGAATCGTGACGTGAGGCGGGTTCCGTACTGAGGACTTCAAATTCTAGAGTAACCTGTTAACCTTACTGTTATCTGGCGCCTTCTGCTAGGTCCTTGTGGATTGGTACACATTTTTGTGTGTGACGGAAAGGAAATTATTCATTATGTTCAAAATACGAGTATTAGGCGTCACTCTACACAACTTATTCGCCCAGGCGACCAGGTGCCCGGGATTTGTGCCGTCCTGACCTAAAATATATAGATCCTGTATATGCCTTTGTTTTAAAAAATGTGTACTTGCTTCTACGTGTCCATCTGTACCGCAATTCCCTGTATATGCATTCATGGCATAAACATAGTACGGTTCAGATGGTGTCACTGGAATTTTTCATTGACATAATCCTGCCGGCCACACTATACCAGGGATATCTCCTGGGCGGTAAAGGCGGCCGGTTCATAGGGCTGACAATCTTACACCTTCGTGTGCTGACTGTCTGAAAATCTGGGAGTCTCAACCTCCTGGAAATTTCAAGGCCTGCCCAGACCTGTAGAGGGATTGCTTTCCTTTTGCTCAGCGAAAGGTGCCGAGGTTAAGAATGAGTGGAGCTATACCTCTAGTCCTCCTATATGCCTTCGTGACATGGACGGGGAAATCTGTACCTTGTGTCATGTGACGAAAAAATTGAGCGGTATCAAATGCGTTGTTCTACGAATCAATAACAAGCGTCTGACTAGTCATGATGTTAATATATGAACAGTAAAAGGTAAAGGTAAAGGTAAAGGAATCCCATTACAGGCCCTCAGGCCCTGAGGGTTCCAGGAGATTGAGGCTGCCAGATTTCAAGACAATCGGCACAGTATGTCAACAGTAACAAACTGAAATTATAAGATTATTGATAATTTTAGTATCAATAAGAATGGGTAAAAACATGGTACATTTTTTTTTAGGTAAGTTTGTATAAACGTCTTCAAGGGTCGGATTGTGTGACCTTTGAAGATGGGTCCGATAAGTTGTTCCGAAACGTCGGTAAGAAATCACCACTACTCGCTGCGTAACAACTCAGAAGGGCGCAGTTCTCATAAATACAGTATTTTTACGAGGGCTCTTCTTTTAAACTTAGAGAGTGCTCACAAATTAACCCCCGCCAGCTTAGTAAGTTTACTGCGAATAGTGAAGTGTTCTGCGATGGTACGCCGTGTGGACTGGCGAATAGTTACCGATATTTCGGAGCAGCGTAGCGACTTGTTTGGACTTACTGACGCTAAAGCTGGAAGCATTGTGTTCCCCGAAACGTCTGTAACAATTTACCAGTCGACATGGCATATTGTTTCAGAAGATTGGAGCGTGCATGAACACCGCGGTGGGAAACACAAACGGCGCAGTTTTACCGTGGCTTGTGTTTTACATTATGTGTGTTTTATTAACCGGCACACAATTAACACTTTTACGGTGGTTGCAATTTGAAATCGTGTGTTTGCAGGAGCCCATGGGCCTGCCGTTGCAGTACTGGACACCAAACTGGGCAAGCGAAAAGGGCGCTGCAAGTGGTTCAATGTTGCAAAAGGCTGGGGGTTCATCACTCCTGACGACGGGGGTCAGGATGTCTTTGTGCATCAGGTCAGTAATGGTTTCTTGTTCTGTCCACAGGACTGCCCTTAGCTAAGTTCCGCTTCCAAATGAATCTGTTACTGCAAACGGGCAGTTTGTGCATTTATTTATTTATTTATTTATTATATATCTGTTTAGTAGGGGACCGCGGTAGCACAGTGGTTAAGGTGCTGTGCTACAAATCAGAAGGTCGCTGGTTCGGTTCCAGATGGTGTCATTGGCATTTATCATTGACATAATCCTTCTGTTCGCACTATGGCCCTGGGGTCGACTCAGCCTCTGGCAGAAATGAGTAAAAGCGGTCGGTGCGTAAGGCTGACAACCTACCACCATCCTGAGCCATTGTCACATAATCTGGGGACCTTAACTTCCTGCAACCCTCTGCCCCCCCCCCCCGGGCCTGTAACGGGACTGATTTACCTTTATCTATTTAGTATTCAGCTGTTTCTATATCATCCCTTTATTTATCTGTTTAACTACTATTTATTTAGGCTTATTTATTTATCTGCTTATTTATTCAGTTAATTAGTTACTTTTATATTTACCTATTTATATGTTTGATGTGTTTTGTTGTTTATTTATGATATCTGTAACAATCAATTTTTTATTATTATTAAACGACTTACAGCGCTTAATTACAGTAACACGTAGCCATAAGACTAACCAGCTGTTTTATTCTGACTTAAGTTGCTAAATGAATATCAACTTCAAGTGTTGCCCAGCTGTTCAGTAGTAACAGTCAAATGACTGGATGTTGGTGATCAGGGAATTGGTAGCAATGTGGAAGGCAGCAGACGTTACATCATGTAAGACACTACCCAATCATTTGCTGGGGGAACTACAAAAAAATCACGCTGAATCTGGGCCAGTTTACTACTCAGGTGTTCTGGACGAGATTTGAATTGTGACAAATAGAAGTAAATACGCTTATGAAATGCTTTTTTTTTAATCATAACGTGGGTTGTGCCAGTCTTCTTTCTTCGTGCGTTGTAATTGTCTGTAAACGACATAGGCAATGTACGTTTCTCAAACACACACCGTGGCGCTGCGGCCCAACGCGGGATATGGCCTCCTCATTCTTGAGGTTTCTTGATCACACACAACGACCCATCACAGTCGGTAGGACTCCTCTGGACGAGTGATCAGCTCGTCGCAGAGACCTCGACCTGACAACACACAACACTCATAACAGACAAACATCCATGTCCCCAATGGGATTCGAACCCACGATCTCAGCAGGCGAGCGACCGCAGACCTACGCCTTAGAACGCGCAGCCAATGTACGTATAACGTAATATTATGGCGGGTTCGCGTAACAATTGCTGCAGTGGAAAAACAATACATTCTTTTTTTCACATTCGTATCGTGCATCTTGATATTATCGAAGTTTTGTTTATTCGCCACCTGATGCACTACTGAGTTGTCTTAAAAAAAAACAACATTAAAATTTACATTAGAATTTACATTAAAACAGCTGTTTTAATGTAAATGTTAATGTAAATTTTAATATTGTTTTTTAAGACAACTCAGTAGTGAATCAGTTGTGAATAAATAAAACTTTTGACAATACAAACGGCTTCGGGTGGTAAGGGGGACCTGAAAATATGCCGAATTAAGATCGAGGACTGAAAACACAACGGCACCTGTAAATTGTTCAAAAGCTTGCTCGATGGTCGGCATTGGGTAAGAATCAAACACGATCGTAGAATTGACCTTCATATAATGGACCACCATGCGGAACCCATCACCGCTTTTTGGTACCGAGAACGCGGGGCTCGCATATTGGGATTTACTCGGCCTAACCACACCTTGCTCAAGCAGCTCATTCACAACCTGTTTGAAAACCTGTAGCTTAGGGGGCGCACACCGGTAAGGTGGCGACCGAACAAATTCTCGAAAAAAAAAATCTTCGATATCAGACATCACGGAAATCCGTCCACTGGGAACCCCGCTGATACACGCTGACAGACGGACACGAAGAAAATAATAGGCTCTTTCCGCGACTTACGCGAAGGTGCATAACAAAGGCTATTGCCTGTTTTTTTTTAAACCGGAAGCATTTCACTTCAAAGAACTTATGGAGTACCGGCTTCTGGTCTCAATTGTTTGTACAGAGTGTGATCCAGATGTCGGGCTTCCGAAGTCTTGGAGACGATGAGGAGGTGGAGTTTGAGTGCAAAGTGTCTGACAAAGGACTGGAGGCTACATCTGTCACTGGACCTGAAGGTGCCGACTGCAGTGGCTCTCACAGACGGCCTGTATCCAAGAAACGCTTCAGGAGGATAAGGTAAGTGGCTGCTAATACGACCGGCAGCGTACTTTGTTTCAAGACAACTCTTATGTTTGGTTAAAGGCATAAAATCATGGAAGTGACTGTGGCAAGGTTATTAATGGTTTGATTCTCACGGCGCGTGCGCAATAGGCTTCCGCTTCTATATTCCAGTGCGATAAGACGGGCATTGTACGTATAACATAACGTTGAGGGGCGTTCGCGTAACCATTGTTGCCGTGGGAGTACAGTAATTATTAAATACATGAGTGTCTGTCTGTATTCCTTCCTGTGTTATCCGGCATCCCAATCGCGTCTTTTCTGAGACGTACTGTCTTCTGTGGCCTGTCTGGCGCTACCATATTATTCCACGTTCTTATGCAGGGCTTTTCATAATGTACTCTGGGATTACAAAAATTTATTATAGGAAAACCGCAGGACACGTATTTACGAAACCTGTACAGATAGAAGGAACAACTCAAAATTTTTTTCCCCGGTAAGTTGTTTTTCATCGTAATTCACGTTTCTGCCGCTAGGCGATGCGAGTGTATGTAGTGAGAAAATGGCTGCTCCGGGGAAGAAGTCGTTTTTTGTGTTGGAATATCACACGAGTAAGTCTGTGGTTACTGTGCAACATGCATTTCGTGCAAAGTACTCAAAGTACCATTGCCACGTGCCCTCGCTGATCTAAAACCACGGATCATTGCAGCAGTGAAGAATATCGATGCACCCATGTTGACGCGTCTATGGCGAGAACTTGAATATCTTATCGATGCCTGCCGTGTCACCCGTGGTGCAAACATCGAACATCTCTAGTTGTCAAAAAAAAACTTTTTCCGTTTTCCTGTGGCTGTGAACAATTCTTTTTCTTGTTATAAATGTTTGTAATCCCGGAGAACATTATGAAACGCCCTGTATATGGCACGATTCTTTGAAAAACTTTACCAAACATAAAATGTGTGTTTTGATTTTCTCTACAACTTGCTGTCTGAAACATTTCTCTTTCTAAGAAGACTTAAGCGAGGTGTTGTTACAAATTTACATAGGCCTTGCTTTGAAAGTGCCTGTTATTGTGTCAGATAATAATGAGACTTGGATTTTTTGGACAGATTTTCGTAAAATCTTCAAATATCAAATATCGAGAAAATCCAACTAGCGGGAGCTGAGCTGATCCATACGGGCAGACAGAAAAATTTACACATATTACAGAGTTAATAGTCGTTTTTCGTAAGCTTGTGAACGCTCCGAAAATGCCTTAGCGTACTCGCCTGTTTGTTCTGTCGAACAAAACCTTCCAGTCGGTTCATCAAAACTGTGTGTTACTGCATACTTCGTAGCCGTACGTAACTGCGGATTCCGTGGGATGCCTTCGGACGTGAGTGAAATGCATATAGTTTGTGTCCCATTCCTTCATACTGTACTGCTCTGGTTGCGTCGGTTTGGCTTACCACTGGATGTTAAATACTGCTTTCAGTGAAATTTCTTCCGTCTTTTGAAGCATTATAAAGAAGGCAACAGAACTGCCTGTTTATAGAATTTGATTCGACAGTATCTTGTTTCGTATACGCTACTTAATTCTCAATGCTTGTTAGTTCGCCTTTGACAAATTTGGGCGTTGATGCCTTCATGCAGGTCCGAATGCAATAGCGTATGGTATGATTCTTATTTTTCGTAAATTTTCGTTTTCCTTCCATATATTATTCTCGTTTCTGTAAGAGTTAAAGAACCATTAATTTATTATTACAAGTGGTTTATCAGAGAGTAGGATTTTGGTACAAATTATGTACATCTGAATTCCAAGCCTTAAAATAGTGCAGTGCTGCTTACCCCTATTTCCTGGTTGTTTTACCATTTAGGTGCTACAACTGTGGTGAATTTGCAAACCACATTGCTGCAAAATGTACAATGGGTCCACAACCAAAACGATGTCATCACTGTAAATCTCAGGATCATCTAATCGCAGAATGTCCGGCCCGGCCAGACCGCAATAAGAAATCAGTGGCATCATTTAGTGGAGAAATGGAATTAGAATCACAGGAGCAGGTAACAGGAGAGGTGCTACCACATGTAACAGAAGCAGGTGAGTAGAAATGGCCAATCCCTAGCAAATCACAGGACCAGCACTGAGCCACATGCCAACAAGAAGAAGAAGAAGCAGCAGCAAGGGCTTTGTATGAAGTTCCAAATCACTTCAGCAGATGGCATTACTTGCGCTCAAGAACTCTGCCATCTATCACCATCGTCGAGAAAGCAAGAGAGGATTGTAGTTTGGAATTTACGCAGATACATGCGTAATTTGATACTTATTGTATTAGGTAACAAACTGCATACCACAAGAATAGTTTTTGGACTGTGGATTAAAATTATATTAACTTTGGCGTCTACTACAGCAATAAAATGTGATGACATGTCACTACTTTCAGAGAAACATGTTACAATAATAGCATTTGTGAAGAGCATTGAAAAACGTTTTGTTATCGAAAGAACACTGCAAGTAATGTAAACTACTATTGAATGTATTATTTATCATTTTAATGATGACTTTTTTTGTATCAAGGAATTAAATAGTGACCATTTTGTGACAGTAGGATGATATTTCAAAATCACACTGGAAATTTTTTGTCTCTCTTAATTTAAAACATAAATACTGGTAGAATTATTTTTGTCTGAAAGTAGTGGTATTGAAAGCTATATTGGAGGTAAAATACAATTACAACATACTTTGGTGGAAGTTAAAAAAAGTGCAATTTCTTTGTGGAGTAAAATATTACAACCTCAATAATTTATTTTGTAGTAACAGAGAACAATAAAAATGACGATGTTGCAATACTACAATATCCGATGGCGATAGAAGTGCCATTAATTACGAACTTAAAGTAAACTATGGTGCTGTGGATTGGCTAGTGGCCTGTCTTCACTGTTTTCAAGTGGGGACCTGCTTGACATTAATAAATATTAAGTTCAGAAGTGGTCCTGAAGGTACAGTTGGTTAATCAGTCAAGTACACAGAAAGAAATTTCAACAGAAGGGGAGGACCTCTTATTTCTGCAAGAAGAGATCTTAAAATAATTCAAAGTAAATTTTTTGTCCCCCCCCCACTCATTTCCTGTTCTTGTGATATGTCCTTTTACCCATTTAAGCATTAGGTAGGTGATGTAATATATGCATTTTTGCACATTTCTTGGCTCAGGTATATATATCCACAGTAGTACAGAGAGGTAGCTATTTATCAGAAAAATTTTCAATATAGTAGTTAATTAATATTATCCTTTTTGATAAGACTGATTACTGTGTTTCTGCATCTCTGCAGTCTTTCACCACACTGCTGTAAATGAGTTTTTTTTATCAATTTTTATTTCATTTCATAAAACCTTATCAACAGTATATTATTGTATGTTGTTTCCATGCACAATATATATAGTTTTGTTTTTATATATAAACTGTATCATTCCTTTAATTCAGCACCCACAGAATGAACATGTGTGGGATTATCAAACATTCCGAATTATCAGATAGTACCTAAAGTTTGCAGCTAGGCCTCAGGAAGTGTTCACTTGTCTGTCTGATTTCATCATAAAAACATTTTCCTTTTTGATCATATGCCTAGTCACATATTTTCCTTCAGGATGTATTGCTGTAAGCCACTTCTAAACCAGTTTTTTTTAATGGAGTGTATCCCACTTTGCTTGTAGGTCATTAAACAACCAATCATTTACTGTCTGTCAAACACAATAACTTTTCTTTATACTTAAGCACCACTTTGTCCACTACTTTAGGCTGTTTCAATGTCTGTTGCTTGAGAAGGCCCTGAACACTGTCACTTGATGCCATAAATGATCATAACTGGTCCTTCTGTTTGTTTATATCACAGAATGTTTGTGATTCAATGTTGCATGAAGCCACAACAACATTTCACCTTTTGCCACTTTCAAGCCTTCTAATTATTTAAAGTTTCGTACAACAAGAACCAACAGGATGCACCATTCACTTACAATTTATTTCAATAATTAACCTCTACATGTTTCGAGCAGGCTTACTGCGTGTCGTCAAGAGGTACTACTATGTTGGCAGCATCAGAATGGAACAGTTCCATCCTGATCCTGCCAACAGCCAGTCAACATAAACACATGACATATACCAATTGTTGTGTATACACAGTAGTACCTCCTGATGATGAGCAGTAAGCCAGCTCAAAACATGTGGAGGTTAATTATTGAAATACATTGAAAGTAAATGGTGCATCTTGTTGGTTCATAGTGTATGTATATATCACAATGCATGGTCAACAAAACATTAAATATTTAAAGTTTTTAAGGAATCTTCCAAGTTATATGTTTCCTTTTATGATCACAACCCAATTTATTCATCTTTGGATCTTTTAAAGCCATCAGAATTGCTTGATAGGCTCACTAATGTCCATATAACACAGGATAATGTGACAGAAATTGTTAACAATGGAAAAACTTCCACTCACAGGTCATACATAATGTGTCTTGGGACTTTCTTTTTAATGCTGGCCTCTCAGGATTTCCAGATCATAAGCAGCAGGATTGAAGTAATTTTAGTGTGTGAAATGGCACGCAAGTGTATTTATAAGTTTCATTAAATTCCCATTGCTGAAAGAAATGCATGCTCTTCTACAACAATAATTATGCCACCAACACAGGTTTAATTTCATAAGCTGAGTATTTCATTGATCCAGCTGTCTAAGGTATCAAGGTTATGCACACAATAAAACTTAATTAAAAAGAAAGAATTGATCAATAAACATTAACATATATTTCTGTTTCCAGCTGTCATTCTGATCTAATTTGTTTAGATCTTTATTAATTTTGTAATCACTTCCAACAGCAGCCTCAAATGTTCCTGAATCAGTACAGGCAATTCAAGGAATCTAGTTTCAGTCCTTTACTATTTTGCTGATTTTTTGTTATTCTCATTGTACACAAATATGATTTCAGTTGCCTTTGATGACCAGCAAGTGACACTAATTTCATACACATGAGAGTGATTTTGTATTTAATATGATGTTAATAGTAAAAATATTATTATTTGAATTTATATTCTAAAAGCAGAGAATGTTATGCTCCCTCTTGTGCACCAGTCCTTGGAGTTCAGTCTGTGGGGAAAATGATAGTATATTGAAATTGTAACCGGCATATACCAGCTAAATTATTACACACAGACATTTTATTTCTTGAGTAAAATAAGGTCCATAACTCAAAGTACAGTTGACAAAGTGAGATAGATGTCAGTAGAAAGTATGCTTCAGTAAATTAATGTCAAATTAGGAAAAGTGAAGTGAATTTTGAGTAACAGCAATTGCAGTATATTATTTGCTTTCACATGCTCATTCTGGTGCAGCGTTGTTTCTGTAAACATTGAGTGAAAAAAAAACTTAATGGAATAAACTTGTACTTCGCATTTAGCACTTTGATCTCTTCTTGCAGAAAATTAAGGTAATGGTAATGTATTTTATTTTGAATCTGGGTCATGTGTGTAGCTCATGTTACCATTTTTAAAGTCAACCATTGTTGTGCTCAACATTATAAGTTATAGGGGGCATTTTAGTAGAATAGTACTCTGGCCTTCTGTCACTGTGTATGAACTGGGTGTCAGTGGTTTCCAAGCGTCAATGAGCTATAAAAGAAGAGGACATAATCCTTTGTTTAAACTTGTGGGGTAAGACTGATGTGCTACTATATTTGATATTTTTTGCTGTTGATAGTAGTGATTTTCCATTTGCCTTCAGGACTTAATTTGCACACGGAATGGCTCAGAGTTCTTTCTGCAAAGGTAGTCAACCTGTTGTCCAGATAATCAGAATCTTGTTATTTTTATAACTCAACATTCCTAAACCATATTTCTATAATTTATTGATGTTTGCTGTGTGTGTGTTTTTCTAATAAGTAGGTTTTGATAGGTTAAGTCTTCTGGCTTTTACATGCAAACTGCAAATGGAAATTCCCTTGAGCCTTCAGGCAAGGTGAAATAACGTGGTAAATCATTCTTGGCTATCATTATGCATGATGTATGTGCCACAAATGTCAGAGTGTGTATTGTGGTTGTTGCTCGGATTTCTTTACATTGTGCTGTCATGCCTAGAATATATCACGCATTTCACATGTTAACTTTATTGTTAATTTTACACACGTCCATAACACTGTGAGTGGCAGGTACTCATTCTCATTAATATATGCATATGAACAGAATGAAGTAAAACTTGATTTCACAACCCGTTGTTTTGCATTATTATGTGTATGTTAATATTATAGGAAACTGTGAACATTATTACATTGGCCCAGTGACATGCAGGTGTGCATTGATTATAGACTGCTTGCAATCACTGTGTAAATTTATTGTTTTGGCCCAATATCCTTTGTTTCAAATACGTACCAGGCAGTAACTTCACTGATTCTTATTCACATGTACAATAAATTGTAAGGTAAAGGCACCATATTTCATACATGTAAAGTTTCACCATTTTTTGTGTCCATTTTTTGGGTTCAGCTTACTTAATATGTCTAGTCTGAGGATTCATATTATAATGACCTTGAATGTAGTATATATTTGAAAGTAAATAGAAACCAAAAATTTTTAAAAACCCAGGGGGACCTGCGGAATGGTAGTCTTTTGGGTAGGTCAGTTAGTTATTTGGAATACAGGTTGACAACTGGGAAAAGACAACCACAACCACAGACAAACCTCAAGAAAATAGATATTATTTTACAAATACAAAAAATTACAATTTTGTTTTCTCAGTGGAAAAAAAGAAAAACTTATACCCAAAAAGTAAGACAACCATACTAAAATTAAAACAAAAAGATGGTGAATATGGTTTATGCTGCTTATAAATATTTATTTTGTGTAAAAATAACTGCTTATAAATATTTATTTTGTGTAAGAATAACAAGCTGTTAAAACAATATTAGATACATTACTGTATGTAACTTAACAAAATGTTAATGAGATGGACATTGATGTGCAGTTATGTCTCCATCTCAAGAAAACAGTTTAGAGTGACAGTTCAAATTGGAAAGGTTATGGAGTGCAATACTTGCACAAATAGTCTTCCAGTCTTTCTTTTAATGAGATCACACATATCCTGCATCCGTCTTTTATATTTAATGCATTGAATCTAACAGTCACTTGATTAATCACAGCATGCAAGTAAAGAGTCTTATTTGCACATCTCATGCAGATGTACACTGGATGGATCGATCAGAGCTTTTGTTAGAAGAAATTAATTGGGATGTTGACTTTCTCATTCTCTTATTAAGTTATATCTTAATATTCTGACTTTTTCTAGAGAACTTAGTGTCCCGAAAGTCTTTGTTCATTTGCAGTTGTAATATCAAATTTTTTTGGGTTTTCAAAAAACCTTTCTTTTGTGTGTCTTTATATAGCAGTGTTTCTGACTCTTGGAGATTACTTCTGTGAGGTGAGGATTTTGTCAGGGCTTCCTTGCTACCAGTTTGGCCACTACTTGATGGTTACTCAAAACTGGTCAGAGGTGAAAGATTGAATGAAGACACTCAAAGTAGACATGTATTCCTGCTGCTGGAACTGAGAATCTCTAGGTCCATTGTGCTCCTGTTCTGTGGAGACCTTGGTTGCAGCAAAGTTCTCATTACCATTACATTACATTACCATCACTCTTACATGAGATAAAATCAACCTCCTCAAATATCAAAGGGAGGAACAAAATTGTATGTAATTCTTGAATCAGCTAATTTCTATATCCATACTTGTAGCTAGACTTTCCCCAAAATATCACCAGCTTGTGGTGCAGTAGCTGCTTGGAAAGAATGGCTGTTCAGCCATATATCAACCTCCTGAGATTTGAACTTCCTGAAAGAACCCTATAGGAGCTACATCTAGAGGGTTCAACTTTCAGGTAGACACAATGTCCATTCCCACTTCCCTTCCATGAAATGACTTACAGGTTTTCCTGTGTATGAAGTGAGCATATTAGATCAAGTTGATAAGGTTTTGGTTTGACTGCCTAGGCAAATGAAACACTGGGTGAATATGTGTATTCTTGTCTGTCTAGATGGAGGGCATGTGGCTGCTGTTCCATCATGGATACACCTAAAGCAGTTGTGTCTTATATATAGTCCAAGGAAACAGTTGGTGGCAGCTTAATTATTTCCCTGGTATTCATGCATGACACAGCTGTCATTATGGAATTTTCAGCCAAAGGTTTAACAGTTTATTTCTTTCCTTTTACAGTAAGAACATCTGTTTCTGTAACTTGAACTGTGGTGAATTATGTCTCATTGGCATTATACACCTTTACTGGATCAATTTTCTATTTCTGAAATTCATATTTCAGCAGATCTTACATAGAATTTAGTTTTTTTTTTTTTTTGCATATCTTTGGACTGTAGTTAGAGAAATATCTGTAAATTTTTTCCTACAAAATTCTTTATTTTCTCCCAGCTCTACATCATGAGGAAGTATCACAGAGAGCTGCTATGTTAGGACTTGTCTATAAAACCAAAAACATCTCATGTCCATTGTTTGTTAGTACCTGGCAATTTCAATCTACATTTCATCACCAAAAGCACATTTTTTTGGCAGTTGAATAGGGTCAGTTGTCACTGTTATCACATAATCCAGCAGGATAAATCTGAGAACATAACTAGTTGTTGCAGCTTTCAGAAAATGCATGACCTTTGATTTTTACACCTCGCACAGAACATCTCATGGAGTCCACTTTTCCCTTGTGCCTGTCGTCTCAGAAAGAATAGAAAACCAGGACCATATAAAATAATGCCCCAAATTTTGTTTATGTGAAATTTGCAATGATCAACAAATAGGCAACCCACTACAAATATAACCATGGCAGCACAAAATGCCTTTGAAGCTGTCAGAAATTATCAGAACACACTATGCATTCTGCATTGTCAGGTTAATATAAACAGCGTAGAAGTTAATAAGATACCTTTTGTGTTAAAACTTTAGCTCTGAAAGCAAAAATGCAACACAAACTGACAGAAACACATACAATGCCAGTAAACCAACACTGCTGCTTTGATGGTCACTGTGGCCACCATTACTGTTCTACCGGTTCTTCCTGAGAAACAATGCAATCCAAAATTAATTATGTCTGAAATATGGCACCTTTATCTTAAATCATGAAGGGGAAAATATTAACATTGTGTAAATTGCCTTTTGTTGTACATAATTGTGTGTAGTGGTTTTATATCTCCTGCCTGGAATATTGGAATCATTCTTCACTGGAAGAAACAGACGTGCATTATTCATGTATTTGAAATCTAATGACGCCACTGAGTAATACTCTTTATTGTATCAAATAATAATTATTTCCTTCAAATTGTTAAAGAGTGGAATTTTCAACAAGAAATTCAGAGGCAGTTGTGAAATGAAAATGACTTGTAACAAAATACATACAGCAAAATTTCTTTAACCCATCCTGTGATAATCTGGAGTTACTGTGAATCTGGTACTCAAGTAGAGGAGTCTGAAGACTGAGAGCTCTGAAGTTTTGCTTGTTTGCTGGAGAAAAACATTGATGAAATAGGCAGACATCAGGGACATATTCAAAAAGGCCTAAAAAAATGTCATTTATCATTCACAGGGGTACCAACTGACCCCTTGTCTCCTACTCCATCAATACCTTCAGCTATGAAGACTGCATAAAATGCAAAAGAAGACTCTGATGGCCCTGAACCAGCAGATGAAGGACATAACCCAGAGGGGATACTCTGAGTAGTTGTACATCCAAAGTATAGGAGCAGTAACAAAAAAATATCTGTAAGAACTGAGGTCATTTTAGGTTATGTATGATAATATCCGATAATCTGGTGCCTGTCCAGTTCCATGGATGCCAGGTTAATAGAATTTTGCTGTGTATGCTATGATATGCCTGCACTCACTGACACTTTAGAAATACTCTTGCAAACAAACCCAGAACAGTTGTCTGTAATTCTACATACACTCAGTTCTGTCACCACTTTTTTAAGTACTGATAATCACTCTGGAAATTCTGTTATGTGAAAGGATCTTCAGTGAAGATTACAGTTTGTCTTTGAGACAGTCTGTTCCTTCTGCAATTTGTGATTTCTTTGTGGTTATACCATTTGTAACTTAAAATATAATGTGAGTGTGTAATTTATGTTTTCATGTTTTCATTTGGTGCCTTTTTGTGAGAGCACATGTCTTGATGCACATTTTGTTGTGTTGACATATCAGCTGCTAAGAGTCATATGAAAAATGTTGTGCTCCTCACACAGTACGTTGGAGGAAACTTACTGGATTGTTTTTTTGGATTTGAAAACACATGCTTCCATTATATATAAAATATGGCACTGGTATCAAAGGGCTTTGCATATTTTCTGTGTACCATTCTGCAGAACATGTGGAAAATAGCTGGTGACATTTACTAGTTAAGATGTCATATGGTAAATTCCATTAATAGATAAGACTTCCATGACCCCCCCCCCCCCATAAGGGTCCCTTTTTTTTAAAAGGGTTTCAAAAAAACAATATTTTTTCCAAAATTGTTTAAAAAATATAAAGAAAACCTTTTTTTTTTTTTTTTTTTTTTAT
>Ga0136643_10006536_pt1 | contig 16711 bp, 7 predicted proteins | sample TergutLab28metaG_FD_96883 | JGI IMG/M metagenome (GOLD analysis project Ga0136643, IMG submission 96883) | Labiotermes labralis P1 segment gut microbial communities from Petit-Saut dam, French Guiana - Lab288 P1 (version 3) (version 3) | ecosystem: Host-associated > Arthropoda: Insects >... | reverse complement strand
ATACAGTTATCAGAGAAAAGCCACAGAAATGGAGCTCCTACTGAACAAGATATACTGAGTACAGAAACACTGGAACAACTGTGCGGTTTGACTGATAGAAAAAAATTGTAATCCTGTACGAGATGCACAGTAATGCACACAGACAGGAAGATGTCCTATTTTGATGTTTTACTTACCACATTTCGTATCCTGCTTCACATCTTGTAGGTCCTTTTCCCCATTCGTTTCGCGTACATGCGCTCTAATTTGGGGTTTTAATTTTTCTTCGTTTTTGTCTTTTATTTCCTTTCTTATTTGTAAGCTCGTTTCATTTTTCTTTCTGTCTCTTTATTATGACTTTTCAACCTTGCCTTTGTCACTCCCTCTTTCCCTTCTTTCTTCTTTTATCTCATTCCTTTATCTCTCCTTCTCTCTCATTTATATCTTCTTGTTTCTACCCTTCTCTGTCTTTTCCTTTTTCTAGTCCTGTCTCCTGTATTCTCTGTTCCTTCCTACAGCTTCTCCTTCCTTCCTTCCTTATCTGTGACTCCGTGTCCCATCGACCAACACCGGACCTGAGTTCCACACGCCCTGTGTCTCAGCTGTGGTCACTTCACTCTGATCCAATATTGTCGAGAGCTGATGGTGTAGCGCCGTGATCCAATAACATATTGTTAGGGGTCACAATCCCAACGTCCAGTAGCTCCTCAGCCGTATTGAAAGACTTTACATTTCTGTACAAGTAGAAGTGGTGTATGGCTCCCTGTGACAGCATGAATCACACAAATCTTCACCGTAAGTTACGGCTTCTACTTCTACATTACAAGTCCCTTCAGCAACTATCCCTCTAAGAGCAGCAACAATAACAACAATAAACTATTACATCATATATTATTATTATTATTATAACTAAAAGATAAAGTTCCCCCAACAGCATGCCATCAAGTTACAGCTGGGGAGACAGAGATATAGCTTTACTCTTTCTTTAACCTTGGCACTACATGAGGGTGGGTGGTTAACGACACGCCAAGCCACGCCACGATCGATTGTTGTTGTTGTTGTTGTTGTAGTTGATGTAGTCGTCGTCTTCCTTCTAAAGAAGACGTCTATTCTCAGCAGTTAAGAAATTACCCTCAGTTTCTGGAACCTGCAGGTCCGTTAAAATATTTATAAAATTCTGCCACTTGACCATATCCTAAGCCACACGAATTCAGTCCACATTCGCCTATCTTTTTTCTTTCATTTTCATTCGAACAACATAAAAAATCTCATTTTGGTATGGGTCTATAAGTTTCACTCTAAACAGGTCTAATGTTAGATACAGGAGGCCTATTTAACACAACGCGAAGAAAAATATTTCAGTTCACAGTGTCAAATTTGTGCTGTTTATTATGTTTGTATCTTAAGTAAAAGAATATTACGGTTACTGTTGTCACAGAAATAGCGTAGTATAAATTTCGAACCCAAGATGGCTACACTGTACTTGTACACAGTTCACTCAAGTACGCAATTCGAGGTCCTGCTTTAAAATTTATTACCTATGACCTGTCACAGTGTCACGAACGAATGCACTGTATTGTTAGCACTGTTGACGTAGATAGCAGTCCTGCCTGCTAGGTACACCTGACTCGGTGTGTCTTGTGAGTCTACACTTTTATAACACACCCGGACTTATATAGAGCAGGTGTACAGTTTGACTTTAGTCAGTGACACGGACATTTCTAAGGTTTTCTGCTTATTTTCCTCAGTCTCTCCAGGCAAATTCAAGGATAATACCTTAATTAGTTCACGACTGCTTCCTACCCATTCTTCTCAACCCATTATTCACTAGCAAATTATAATTGCACGGTAAACAGTCTGATTTATCGACCGAGACGTTAACTACACCACACAAGTATCTATTTCAGTTCCAGGACATTGCCCCATTATGGCTGCATGCAACATTTTTCTAGCTCATTTTAGCCTTACTTGGGCTTCATTTTAAATATATTAATTAATTAATCAAACGCAAATTTAAACTCATATACCCAAGAAAAGTACATTCGGCGTAAAACATCTGTTCTGAAATATGCAGACAAATAGTTTTTATCGGACTTATGAGAACCTATCTGCTTTACTAGACCAATTTCATCATAACCTTAACTTATGTCTCATAATGTCATTCAAAGACATTTAATCTTTCCAAACCCCCAGTGATTTATGATATGGACACACAGTAATTTTTGGAATTCACTGCTGATTATCCTTCTGCATCACATCCTTCATTCAGTAGTCGTATTATTTACGTGGACTTGGAACCATTTTTGGAGTACGCGGTGGCGCAGTTGGTTAAGGCACTGCGCTACAAGTCGAAAGATTGCGGGTTCGATTCCCGATTATGTCATTGGGATTTTTTATTGACATAATCCTTCCGGTCTCACTATGGCCCTGCGGTTGACTCAGCCTCTAACAGAAATGAGTACCAAGAATATTTCCTGAGGGATAAAGGTGGTCGGTGCGTAGGGATGACAACCTTACCACCTTCATGTATCGAATGTGTTGAAATCTGGGAGGATCAACCTCCTGGAACCCTCTGGGCCTGTCCAGGCCTGTAATGGGATTGCTTTACCTATTTTACTTGGAACCATTTCTTTTGTAATCCGCATAATATTTTTGCATTGTGTTTTATAATATTTACAATTTCACCCACCAGAATTAAATCAGCTGACTTAACCGTGAAATAGCCAGCGTTCCCGATACTCCCATAATTTCCCTGTAACATTTTCCAGAAATAATTCAAATGGTAGGTCGCAGTGAGAACACAGAATTGGTTTGATTGAACCAGCATTTGAAATGATTCAGATACATGTTTATGTACAAGAACTCTACTAGACACCTACACAAAGTCAGAGAAAATCTGCCGTAAATTTCACGTCCCGGAACCAAGTAACTCACCCCGCGTACTTGGGCCCCTGTTACTCGAACGACCAACGCGGAACAGCCGTTCCCGCCCACAGTGCCTGACAAGCACCTCCAGTAGTTCCCTCTTTGTTCGCACAAGAGGGTGTGGTAGCTACTAAAGAGGGTGCTTTTTCTATCTATCACTCCACACCCTGTCCAAGATGGACTTCCTTAATCCAATCGTGATAGTTCTCCATTTGTGCTTGGGCAACACAAGAACTCTGTTCGCAGTAAACTGAAGCACTTAGAAAAAAACTTAAGTGGGTCAAAGTCGAGTAGTCCTTCCCAGCAGTCCTGAGTTCGACTTTCGGTTTCTATGCCAACAATCCTGAGAGGTGGCAGACGCTCTCCTTAGCTCCTTCAGGTAAATGCTAGTATGTGCTTTAAACATTTCTCCTCTAGCCTTTGTTTTTCAGCATGCATTTTCGTATTATCGTTAGACGCTATACAACACACGCAGGCGAAAATCGTGGTTAAATAAATGAAGATACACATCAGTCCTCAATCATGTCTCTAACACATGGTGAACATAAGCAGTTGAGGTTGTGATAAAATGCCCGGCTCCTATTGGCTGTTAGCTGAGTAACAACCTTTAAAACACCACGAGCACCAACATGCGCCGCCTGACCTATCCACATCCAAACCACCAGCTCCGCAAACCGTATTGCATACATGACAGGCGGGTATTTGTTGCCGTTAGAGAATGCACTGTACTTGTATCCGAGCACAGAGTTTGATTTCAGAGGGGTAAATCGGTCGAAGCCCGAAGCTGACTACTCACCAACATCTGTTTAGCTTTAGGTCATTGCTATTTAGATGCTTCCATTGCACCAGGATTAGGCAAAGGATACCCTCACGAAGCATTCCAGCTACGATGAACACCTTAGTAGACTATTTCTAAAGCATTTCGGAGGGAACACCGTAACTTCGGTAGCCACACCTCCCGCAGAGAAAGTCCTGTGTTTTCAGTGAGATCCCCCATATGACAATCCTGGTAAACATTTTCAGATTTTCACAATTTGATACTAACGCTCACAACATGAATAACATATTTGTATCTGTAAATGATACTGTCAGACACTTTCTTAACAAGAAACGTAAAGACCCGTTTGTTCCAAGCAGTGGCAGATGCAACAACAAAGTAAGTCGTATTTTTATTAACTTCCCTAATTATAGCTCCCTACTGTGACTTTCCCTTCTCTTGTTATTATGGCTGTAACATGACCGTCCGCAGCCAGCTGATTTAATGATTCTTCGTGGGAATTCGGTGGACAGCAGTGTAGCCTATATCAAAATATTAACCCACTGTCCTTGCGTCGACCACCGGCCTAAGAAAAACTTAAATATTTGAAAAGAGAACCTAAACTTCCTATCAATGCTGTAAACAACTTTTGTTAAACTGCTCATTCGTGCCACTAAAAGATGTACCTTATGCAGTCTTATATCGCTCCTACATGTTTCGGCATCCCTTATGCCATCCTCAGGAAGCTTCAGGCAGATTTAAAACTTACTAAAATGTATTAGATTAAAAAAGTAATTCATATTATATTGTAGCATTATTGCAGCTAGTGTAGACCATACTGGTTTCATAAGCTGTGAATAAAACAGTATTTTTCAAAGTATAATACACTGAAAGAAAACAGCGGTGCTGTTGTTTACTGCGTTTTCATTAAATATGGTTAAAAAGTTGGGTGTTGCTACGTTTTAGTTTTTTATTTTTGTACAAACACCAAATTTATCTTCGATCCCTTATGGCTCTTATCCTGTAAAAATACAAATCCTATAAATTAAGATCGTAAGTTACATAAAATGTTGTCTTGCAGTATATGTGAAACAATATAAGTTTAACGCCAGTAATTATCCTGTAGTGACGCGCAATGAATTCATTTGTTTGTGTCATGATCGAAAAATTAATTTAATCAAAATGTACGGAATAAATACCAACACATAATCTAATTTAGAATCTGATGACGAAGAATTACCACACTGTTTTAGAACATACTCTGTTCTCTTGCATATCATTTTTCTGCCTGCGAAACTTTCTTTCCAGCATTACTGTCTTACTACAAATAACAAATGTAAAAAATATAATAATGTTTGCTGAAAATCCACAGTATTAAATAAAAAACAATAACAAATCAGTTATTATGTTCTGACCGATTATACACGTATATTCAGCTTATTCCATCGTTCAGGGGTTTTTATCAGACACACACAAAAATAACTTAGGTCTGTTTGTGGCTGACACATCCAAGAGACACTTTGCACACGACTCATCTTCTGAACAACAGCACTCGAATAATACATCGGTACCTTCAGTGTTTATGTACCTCGGATACGTTATTTTGGAACTCATCAGCTGGTCTTTGAGTCACAGTCATATGTGTTCAAATGTCAGGTGCTGCTCCCTGCCGGTGTTGCGTAGCCTAACTCCAATGTTAATTAAATAGAGCGGCATGTGTGTTGTGTGCACTGCACACAACACACATGCCGCTCTACGACATGCTGCCACATCACCTAATATATATAACGACGTAATTTTACCGAGTGTTTTAACATAAATATAACTTTAGTTAGGTACAGATAAAGCTCCATGATGATGGTCATTAAAGACCGAAACATGTAGGAACGACATTATTGTGTATTTTAATGTAAATTAGAAACTTTTAACCAAGCTAATAAATAGTGCATTTTTTGATGTGTGAACTGCGTAGATTTCAAAATGCACGGTGCAACCTTAAAAAAGTTCATCCACATGTTTATAAAAGCCGGTAGCTGAAACCTGCGCACAGCTTCATCCAGTTAGCATCCGATATTCTAATTTTCTAATATCCATTTTAAAATCACTCTACCTAGTTCTTGTAAATGCTCTCTTCATATTTGGTTTCCTGGTTAAAATTCTGCACGTACTGGTATTCCTAATATCCCCGGTGTTAGTCTGATACACGTTTCGCCATCTTATTCTATTCTGTTCATGTTCCCAGTAATAAGAGACAAAGAACAAATTTGGAACCTTGTGCCGCCGAGCTTCTCTGCAATACTGCTGCCGTCCTAACTTAACCCCCTCGTGTTCTCCCACTCTGTTCTCAGACACTCTCAACCTAGTTGTGCTCTTATCTCAGGTCAAATGACCAAATTTCAAACCGACACAGAACAACACGTCAAAATATAAAGAGTTCAGTCTTCCGTGATATACTGCTGTACGAACTGATAAAGGTACGAACATTTCAGAGGAGTATGCTGCCTCCATCTTCAGGGCAATGTAAGACAGTATCACCATCAGCTCCGCCGTCAGAACCGCACAATTCGCAAGTCCAACTGAAATGGCCATGAGACGGTCCACACAAGTATCGCGGATCCCAGTTTATCACCCCAGGTTGATATCGGGTCAACAAGTGATGTCTCTCTTGTGGACTATTTGCTTACATGACACTGTACTTTACTTTCTCCAGCGAAGGAAGTGCCACACACTTGGACGTGCTGGCTGGCACATTCCATTATCATTCACACAACGCGCCCAGCAAATGGGGAGGAGGCGTAACCCAATCCGCTTTGATTAAAAGGTGATGCAAGGGAGCGGTGGAAAAGGGCGGGGAAATAAAGTCGGTATTAAACGGGATGAGTCAATTTTATTGCAGTGCACGGGTGGTCGTGGAGGGGTAAATTGATTTCGGTTGACTCAACGCATACAGTCAAGCACAATTTACATGGTGGAGAATCACAGGATAGCCATGTAAATAATAATATATTATTATTCTATAATGCAATAAGCTGCAATATTGTTTTATTATTATTATTATTATTATTATTATTATTAAATTCTTGTTTCTTTATACGCTGACTGAATAGTCTAATGGCCAATTACAGCATCATCATTGGCACAGAAATCTAACATACCAAGAAAAACAAGCAAATTAAAAGAACAAAACAGAAAAAAAACAAAACCTAAAACACAGTTTAATACCCACACCTTATTTTGCACCCTTAAGAAGGCAGTTCAATAGGCACAGTACGAAGGCTTACATGAAATTTTATGTCGCAAAGTAGATGGATCGAGCTCATAACTTCGCACACGATTTGTGTGCAATCTGTCGTGATATCTTCCCACATACTGCTGGGTCTTTCGGGTAGTCTCTTCCCTTGACCTTTTACAAACGACGTTCAATACAGTTCATGACTTGTGGTGGATAAAATGACATTGAAACAAGTTGCTCTCGGAGTAATTCCGTTTTCCACAGTCAGCATCATTCTTCTAGTGTTTCGTACTCATTCATTCATCCACCACCGACGCTACACAAACTCAGTAATTCTTCTCTCCTTCCGTGCTCTACATACCTCTAAACCCATCCTTCCTGATTTCATAATTCTAGCCTATATACACAAATGGCAGGAGACAGAAATTACGTAGTCCCTCTTTTATGCAGTTTTCTCCCTCTTATTATCTCACGTCTCGTACGTCCAGTTGTCTTTCTTACATCTACACAACTTCGCTAAACAATGAACCTGTCAACACGGCGGTTTTCCCTTACCCATCCCCTTGTACATCTGCTGCTGAAGCGATGATGCGTTATTTTTGTGCTCCCCTGTACATCAGCTCCACCCTGCCTTCACTCTGGCAATGGGTGAGCGCTTCATCAACAGATATTACAAGATTTACATAAAATATTATTTTCATCGCGTTTATAATACTAGAAGAACTAGAGGGAGCACTGAATGATGGAGACTGCTCGCTCTATTGATCTGAACCTCGTCTTATACAGGATCAATATTTGATATGCATAATAATAACCGTCCTCTGGGATGACTGATAAGGGGGGAAGAGAGGTCACAAGTAAGGTTGGGGTTAGGGGTGCAAGATTGGAGAAATACAGGAAAAAGGAGGGGTTGGCAGATGAAGAAAGTACGGGGTGTTTGAAGGAGGGATTCTGGAAGTATCAAATCAGCCAGCAACACGCGTTCAGGATTAACCCCCCCCCCCCCCGATAGACCGACATAGGGACCAGCACGCGACACAATAATAACTACCCCATCTGACATTTGTCAAATGAAAAGACAATACAGATTCTCCAGTGTCAATATTAGCCGGACAATGACTTTAGAGCATTGGTGGCTTATGTGGATATCCTGTTAATTGCATAATGCTTTTGTTACACAGTTACAATGAACACAGTCACCTGACAAAACAAAAATTAATTACACTTCATGTACGTAACCGAACACAGGCAGACGTAAATTGCAGCCGTATTTAAACTTTCATATTCTGCTACATGCACATGCACAGTTTGACCGTTGGGACACCGAGGCTTGGTACGAAAGTTACCTAATGAACTTCAAGTAGTCTGTTTACAGAACAACAGCCTTGGTCTAACTACGTACAAGTATTACGATGACCTTCAAATAGTTACCGGTAATTTGTTTTTAGCCGGTAAAGAACCCTGCAGTCTTCCCGTTGAAATATTCGAAATATTCACCGACGATCAGCCACCACACGATCTATATGTTGACACATCTGAAACAGTTATTTTAGGCACAGAAGAACCGGTACCATATCTGTTATATGGCTGAGCAAGTCGTGACGAGCGGCACGGGTAGCTCTTTTAGGACATACAGTGATCATACAGGCCGACAGGGCTGTGTTAGAAGAGCTACTTATATGAATAAAACCTTGCGGAAGAGCGAAACGTAGTTGGGAGAAAAATACAAAATACGATTTTACGGAAAGAGATTTTCGTGCTGCAGACTGAATTCAGCAGGCCCACGATGGGTCCAGATATTGACTTTAACACCAGCAGTGTTGAATATTCGAGTTTTACTTTCAGATATTTTGTCAGAAACAAGACTTACGAAAATACCCATATAAGGTGTTTTCTTGGAAAGACAAAAATAGAGAAATACAGGCAGCAGACTGAAGAATAATATTAAAATAAAACAGAGAGACAAACGTTGTGAAGACGATAATTCGATTAAACTGGCATATTACAGATCCACAATGGGAATTCCTTGTACTACGTCTCAGTGGTATCGAAACTGCAAGTTCTATTACAACACAGTTAGTTCAGTGTTTCCCAACCTTCTCAGTGTGATTGCATCCGAAACCTGAGCTCAGTAATCGCCCCGTCCTCACAACACCAGTTTAATAGTACAATGCCTATTGCGTGTGAGACGAGATTATCTCTTCTAGCCTTAATATGGAGGCAACACGTTCGTCCGAAACGCCGGTACCAGTCAACCAAACGCCGGCACCAGTCAACCAAACGCCGGTACCAGTCAGCCAAACGCCGGTACCAGTCAGCCAAACGCCGGCACCTGTCAACCAAATGCCGGTACCGGTCAACTAAACGCCGGTACCTGTTAACCAAACACCGGTACCAGTCATCAAAACTGCATGCAGTCTCAACCCTAAGACAGAAAACGCAGTGTTCGTTCTACGCTTCTCAAACAGGTACAGGCCTATAATTCTGTGTATACGTGTTTAATTACACTGTGTATCAAAATGCAACACATTAATATTTCGTTAAGAAATACCATATGACAAGAGCAGCAAACAGACAGCAAAACGTAAAGAACAATTCACATAACAAACATAAAGTGATGTGAAAACATGCAAACTAGAAGCAATGTAACCATCTGGACGCTACGCAAGAAACATCTCGCTTAAATCCAGTCGCACTTCCAGTGACATGTAATGTCTCATACGTTTTTCCCAGTAACAGAAAATAGCCCTATACGTACTTTAACATTAGCGAGTAGTCCACAAGTGACAGATGTCTGCCTTAAATTAAAACATACCGGGAAAGTTGAACGCCATGTCCGAAATGGTGGCTTTGCACAACCTGTACTGCCAACGGTTCGGTCTGCGGCCGAAAGCTCCTGGTGTCGAATTTCGCTGAGAATGAGAATATGTCCGCTTTTACCCTACACTATAAACATTATGAACTCCTCTACGATATTTTAATGACTTTCACACCACTGAAGTGTTTGATTAACGTCCAACTAAAGCCAGGGTGACTTAAACCCCTGTTGGGTATATGACACAGCACAGCGCAGTGGCTTCACATCATACATCATGCGGAATGCACACAATAAAGCTGTTTATTGCTATGCCCGATCTTTCAATGCAGCCAGGGGGAAGGAGAAGTTAGACTGGAGGGTCCTCAGGCTGGATATGAGAAGTAACTAAGGCAACACAGCGATTCTGACAGGTTTGTATGGCAGTTTGAATTCTGCACCTCGAGCATTAGCTCAGAAGTTTGTTAATCAGTGATTACCTTATTTGGCAACCGCTGTACCATGCAGCGACTCTGAATTTTGTCCACAAAGTCTATTTATTTTTTAGTATTATTCTTATAACAAATAATAATTATTTTCCTAAACATCATTAAGTGAATGGTCTTACGCTTAATAATGAAAACGAAATTTGTTCCCGGTGAGGTATGAAATGACTCTCTGCATATAATCTTGAAGCATATACGTTTTCAGAGGGTTAATCAGGGTGGTATTTTTTTACGATATCTTTGTTTTTCTTTCAACGTGCACTGTTATGTATTTATTTCGAGTATTCGGCTGACAGCCTAGTGTTCTCAGTGTCGAATGAGTTTACAAATCTGCCAATTAGAACTAACAGAAAGACAACATGATGTGCGACTACAAGAAACTGACATCTCTGTATTGAACTAAGAAAGCAACAAACGTATCAAGGGTTTTCAAATGAAACCAGTTTGCTGTTTGTCTTATGCGTGGGAGTAGAGGTCGTTGCCAGCGGCCTTCGCCAGATTTCGTTACAGAGGATATCGTCTGCTGGTGTGTCAATAGGATACTTGTTTCTGCACTTGTTTCTACACCCGTGCGGTTTTAACGGGATCTGCTCTTTCGCTTGGAACAATGCCCACTCGGCGTTTCATTTTAACACACATACTTTCCAAGGAAGCTCTGCTAAATCCGAAAATTTGTAATGCTCAAATCATACCGAGCACGTCTTTTCACAGGACTGCTAACCGTAGAGCGGACGACACCACTGATGCTTTGTGACTCATTCCACCCACTCTGTAGTGCTCAGTCCGGCGATAAAGAAAACCCCGTAAAAAGCGCTAGCTCGAGCGCTTACAGTTTTCGTCTATACTGGTTTAGGCGTTAGAAAAAGAAACTCTATAAAAATGAATATATCAAGGTAGATTATGGAAACCTTCTTATTAAAACATACGAAGATAGGTGGCATTTTCTGAGCAAAGTGCCTAAATTAACTACCCAGTTCACTTATTGACAGACTGAATAACAGATCGGTCTACTTGTGACTTTCCATACATATATATTCGGAAGGTACCCTGAACCGAATTTCGTCAGGGGCACTAGATATAGGGTTTCAGACCGAAATTTTTATGGTTCTGCTCAGTCTTCAGAGGTAGAGTTTCTGGACAGTACTACGGTGAAATAGGTAACTCGTGACCGCTCCTTCATTACCCTTGTCTTCTCATTATTTATGACGGAACTACTCCTCGTATCACTGGACGCAGTGTATTATCGGCACGTCTAGTTAGTGAAGCGACTTTACACTTAACTACGTCCATGAGGCACAGTCGGTCCTAAAAAGCTAACAGGTTCTTTGCTAGTCGAGAATTTCCCCGCATTTTATGGAAGCTATAGGTTCATTACCGCATTCATAAGCGCCTGCAACCTGTTCCTTTCCTGAGCCAGATCAATTCAGTCCATGCCTACGCATTCCACATCTGTATGATCCATTTGAATATTATCCTTCCATCTATGCCTATGTCTTAAGCGTGGTCTCCCTCAGGTCTCCCCACCAAAACCCTGTATGCACCTCTCCTGTCCCACATAGTGCCACGTGTCCTGCCACTCTCATTGTTCTTGATTTGATCACCCCAATAACGTTTGGTGTGGAGTACAAATCCTAAATCTCTCGTAATTTAGTCTTCTCTACTCCCAGACGTTATTAGACTTATAATAAACCAAACAGTAAGTGTATCACTGATTGCCCAATTCTCACAAGTAGTACAAAATTATAGCAGATCATTTACACATAAGGTAAAAGTAACCCAGTCCCATTACAGGCCCGAGGTGCCCAGAGGGTTCCAGGAAGTTAAGGTTCCCAGATTACGTGACAATGGCCCAGGATGGTGGTAAGGTTTCATTTACAAATACAATAAAAATTCTCAATAAATTTCCTCTCATTAAGGAACCTGAAGGTTCCTCACAGTCGCCACGAAATCCCCCAAATGCCTCCAACCTATGCCAATATAATCCAGTCTACATTTACTAAAAGAATTATTTCTCCAAAATCTATGACATCCGAAAGTCACAAAAAAATCTCTGGCAGATTAGAATGGAACGCTCTTCATTTATTTTCACAATCTAGTAATACGATAGTACAACAGTTTGTACACTTCTGCTCAAAACACGTGACACAGTCATCGCTGTATCCAGTTGTAATTTTCTCATCTGTTGCCAGCAAAGTAAAATTTAAATGTTATTCCCACAGTTTAAACCGTCAAATCACTTTATACATGGTAAAACCACATCTAATGAAAAATGGAGACGGCAATGTATTACACATTACACGGTTTGAGCCCCGGCAAAGTGTGAGTTTTCAGTATTAATGTCCCACACATATGTATTGTTCCTGCAAACCACAAAATCTGTAGGGGCGTGGGGTCAGTTGGGTGTGAAAATGAATGAGACAAGTAAACAACAGTTCAAATTTCAATAAACCATTTACAGTAATGCTCCAAACAGTGTACTCCCTTACTACCCCTTGTGTAGGGGTTGCATTACAGGGGTGACTGATCACGTGACAAGCCTAGTGTTTATGGAGCACTAATTTTTATCCAACAAGCCCCGCCCAGTGTTGTTTTCTTGTTTTGTTTTCTTGTTTGCTTTTTTTGGGGGGAGGGGGTATTACCCCCGGTGAGAGGGAGGGCATATTTTTATTTGATACACTGTGCTGTGCTGGTGGGGCGTGGTTGTGCAAAGCTGGGCGGTAGGTGGAGCCACAATCTATTCGCTAATTTAATAAACGGCCACCGTTCGGTGTTAATGTCTGGCCTCCGTGAACTTGTTCGGAAAAATCGCCATACATCGTACATGCAACCCATACAAGAAGCCACTTTCACTGAAACTGTACTGGAGGGTCTGTGTAACGCCTGACAGCCTGTATCTTTGTCCGTCTGCTTGCGGTTCGCAGTCTTGAATGCCCGGACCGGCAACACATCAGTGGATTCGCAACGAGCTGTATCCTGCCTCACACTGCGCAGTACTAATAATGATACACACGTGAAACCATTACTGGGTGAGATCTGAGGTTCTAACCGTGTTTACTGCGAATATTACTGTCTTCTGCGATTCTAAGTTGCCTAGTCTGATAGACATGTTTCGATCGAACTTGTTGCCTCTACCTTACGGGTAAAGGAGTAATATTTGGTTCACATCTAAAATCAGTAAGTTGGTATATACCTGAGAAATTACGCGGTTTAACACCCAGGAAGAGCATAATCTTCATATTCGGTACCAGTCTGTCTAAACACGTTTGTTTACAATAAAATATTAGACATGCAATTGATAATGAAATCGACGAGACGTCACAATCACCCACACGAAACGCATAATTAAGTTATACGGGAGTTTACACGGAAATAAAATATGCCTTACTAAACAAACAGAGTAACTGAAGAGAACAGAAATAAATACAAACGTTTTAATCTTTTAAAGTCCAGCGGTTTCTTTACGTACCAGCAAGTTTAACATTCAAAAATTCTACATGTTGCTTGCTTTGCGTTGAGTGTTTTGTACGGATCTCAGAATAAACAGCGACTTGTGCCACTTACAGCATAAACTGATCGGTTTTTATAACCGTGCTGGAAAGTGTTTACAGCGCGGTACGGACTGATTCCTTATATAAAGCATATGACGTTTAGTCTTTAAAAGGTTAATTTACAATATCACTTCATGACTTTCAAAAAACCAACAAACAAACACTAAAAATAAATTACATCTTGAATGTTAGTTTTGTTTGATATCTAATTACTTTACATCTGATTCTCTATTGGTATTATTAGAGCCTTTAATGACTTCAAAAGTTTGTGACGATTTATAAACGCAAACGAATGTTTGGATTCTCTCAGCGTCCACACAGACATATCAATTGCAGTAAGTACTGTTACGACGTGTTTCCAGAACTTAACCACTATGCCGTCACGAAATGTACGGAAAGTGAATGCAAAACCCAGTCCATTCATAACTTCGCCACACAATGGAGGAGTGATGTTGCCTTGGTGACCCTGCAGAGGTTTCAGAACGTTGAATCAATTGACATTGATCGAAACATGTTTTAAAACAACATGCGAGTTAATAATTAACTGAATTAATAGTACGCATATTTGTTGAGAATTCATATACATATTAAAGGTATCTTGCTAGCCACAGCATTCTATGGCGTACAAAATATGCAACAATTAAAAATCCAATGCTGGTAACATAATTATAAGCCGATAATTAGTAATACTATTATTTCATGATATAAAAGAGTATAGACCCTACTTAGATTCAGTAACATCACAGAGTATATGATCAGACTGTACAAGTGATCCACAATTTTGACGGTTTTGACTGTAAATAAAATTATAAAACTCATTCCTCGTCTACGCGAACTTCAAAAATAATTCAACCACTTCGACACCTGGAAGTGAAAATAAAGATATTCTGTTTCCTATAATAAAAACTTGTTTGTAGTTTAACAGTGCCATAGCAATGTTAAGTTACTCACCAAATCCTGCTCCCCAGATTTCAATTTCGCTCCAACGAAGACAGTGAGATCTGTAAAAGAGAAGCCTCTGTACTGTAAAGCCATTGGACACAGGCAGCACTAGCCTTCCAATGTGCACTCCAAATTAAAGCCAGTAGCACTTTTACCGGTTTCAACGTGTCGCGTCTGGCTGCTTGAATATTCAGCTGGTTATGAAACTGATAGGAGGCCGGTCCATTTACATCAGCGCCATTAGACAGTTTGAGCCAAGTGGAGTAGGTTTATTTAATTAGTATTCATTTACATCAATTGCAGAATAAAGGTTGGCCCACATAACTTACTAAATAAAAAATACTTGCCTGTTCAACACAAGTCATATGTAGTATGTTATACATAATAATGAGAAACTAACAGAAAAACGTTACGCCTAACTAACAATCTAGCAGACTAACAAAGCACTACTTGAAAAATTGAGAGTACCTCAGCGGGAATCGAACTACTCTCTAGATACAGAGTGAGGGTCAGTAATGTTATATATGTATGTATGTGTGTATGTATGTTTGTATGTGTGTATGCATGTATGTATGTATGCATATATGTATGTATGTATATACACGGAGGAACCGCGGTGGAGCAGTGGTTAAGGTGCTGTGTTACAAATCGGAAGGTCGCTGGTTCGATTCCAGATGGTGCCAATGGAATTTTTTATTGACATAATGCTTCCGATCGCACTATGACCCTGAGGTCGACTCAGCCTCTAACAGAAATGAGTACCAAGAGCATTTCCTGGGGGGTAAAGGCGGCCGGTGCGTAGGGATGACAATCTTACCACCATCCTGTGCCGTTGTCATGTAATCTTGGAACCTTAACTTCCTGGAACCCTCTGGGTCACTCCAGGCCTGTAACGAGACTGCTTTACCTTTACCTTTATATATATATATATATATATACACATACAATTTCCTACCTCAGAATTTTGCACAGCTGTCATAAATGATGTTAGGCAGTGGACGGACATACAGTGGGAGAGTATCCTTACTCACATACTAAGGTAAAGCTATCCCATTACAGGCCTGGACAGGCCCCGAGGGTTACAGGAGGTTCAGGATCCCAGAATTTCTAGAAATCGGCACATGACGGTGATAAGGTTATCAGCCCTACTCACAGTCTGCCTTCACCTCCAGGAGATACCCCTGGTAATAATTTCTGTTAAGAGGCTGAGTCGACCCCAGGGCCATAGTGCGGCCGGAAGGATTAAGTCATTGAAAAATCCCAATGACCCCAACTGGAAATCAAACCCTCGACCTTCCGGCAAGTAGCGCAGTGCCTCCACCAACTCTTTACTGGCATAATGTTTATTAAAATTTCATTATAACCCTCAACTAATTTAAAAGTTATTATGGGCGATCAGACACGAAGCCAAAGGGACATGTTCTTCGTCTCTCTTTAGAGGATGAGAACATACACATAGACTGATGCCGTCCGAGGAGAATCTGCACCATTAGCAATGACCAAATGAAAAAGGACGCGAAGGTCACGTAACACGCAGGGTAGAGGAGAAATGCATCCTAAACTTCACTCAGGAAGTTAAAATGGAAAAGACCGCACTAAAAACACCTGAAGGTTAGACAGCATTTTGGAAACCCTGGCGAAGATGGATCATACTAAAATGTCAAAATATGGATTAGATTCATAAGGCTCAGGACACTGTTCGGCAGCAGCTGGTTCTGGAGAGCGCAGTAACGAACATTCGGACTTCACAAAGGGGGGGGGGGATTCCCTGACCAGCCGAAGGAATATTCAGACTCAAGAAGGACCGTTTTTTGTTACTTGGAGTACTTTGTACCATACTTCGCGGCAGTCGCTGTTTCAGAAATGACAGAACATTCGGATTATCTGCAGTCTGAGTGCCGAAGGACCTACAGACTTGCAGCTGTCGTCCAGATATTACTAAGAGAGACAATCAGGCCTTAAATACCTCACCCGATATACCGCTATTGCTAGCGTCCATGCAAGTTGCACCACGTACTCCAATATTCT
>Ga0136643_10006531_pt1:0-15000 | contig 16717 bp, 10 predicted proteins | sample TergutLab28metaG_FD_96883 | JGI IMG/M metagenome (GOLD analysis project Ga0136643, IMG submission 96883) | Labiotermes labralis P1 segment gut microbial communities from Petit-Saut dam, French Guiana - Lab288 P1 (version 3) (version 3) | ecosystem: Host-associated > Arthropoda: Insects... | reverse complement strand
ATGACTTTTTCACTGCAACACTGGTTGCACAAACACACCTCAGTCTTACATTATATATGTACATTGCCTGTTTTGTTCACATTTTGTAGTGTCATTGAGCATAGTTCCATTCACAATCTTGGCTATTCATTGTTTGGGGTTTGTCCTGGATGGAGATGTTTTCTATGAACATTGATTCTTTCCTATCCCTGCATCCCTGTAGGAGAGCTGAGTCACTGGAGTGATCTTCAAAGTCTCAAACCTTCCTTTTTGTGTTTTCTGTAGATGAGGGAAGGCTTTCATTATATTAGTTTCAAGATACTGTGTATTTATTTCTTGTTATCAAACAAGCCACCATAGCACAGAGTTACCACTTGAAAAGACCCAGTTTTGCAACATACATTGTTTATCACAGTGCCTTTTTTTCATCACAGAATTCCAAATTGGTAATAATTTTACATACACTTCCGTGTTTCTTTGCTCAGCCAGTGGTCATGGCTTTGTCTTATTTTTTATTTTGTAAATGTAGAGTTCAGGAATGCACATTTCCAAATCAGTTGCTGTAAACAAATACAGGAGCGTATGTGCAGTGTTCTCAAACAAAGCAAGTGTAACTGCATACAGAGAGTTCATTTTTCCATCTTTCATTTGCATCATACATATAAATTCTGGTCATAAGAATTGCATTTATTTTCCATTTTATTTAAGCTTTTGATCATTTGTTGAAGCACATTTTTTATATTCAACATGACTGATTTGAAAGCTGTATTTATATGCAGTTTAGGAACACCAGCACTGAAAGAGCAGGCAGGTAGATGTGTTTTTCTGATATTGGAAAGTTATCCATATATTTTGTGGTCTGTGTTATGACAGGTCCATAGTCTTTTCCACAGCATGTTCTCTACATTGTGTGATATAGTGCTTCCTCTTTCAATTTCCAGTATCTTCTCATTTCCTTAAAGTTACTGGATAATACGTATGTCTTCTTCATTTCTTTACTCGTCACTTCTGTCTTTCTTTCAATAACGTGTTTTAGAAAGCTATCCCTATGTAGATAGCCTCCCTTCTTTAATTTTGTATAGGATGTTCCTTTCCTCCTTGATTCTACACAATAGTTCTTTTTTCACATGATCTGCCCAGCTGATATTACTTTCTGAAGTTTCATTTTTCAGCACCATTCACAGCTGTGCTCAAATTTATAGGAAAATGTGAGTATGTTTTAAATGAATGAGAAGTAGATTCTTTAATATGGAATGGTACTGAAGTAAAACAGCATACAGGAAATAGATAAATGTTACAGTTGAAATGAATGATTGAATATTTCATAGGTTTTGTAAAGGCACATTGCCAATAATAACAACTTCTTATACTTAGGCTTTTTGCATTCAGTGCTTAGTGGATTGTGTCATCTTTCAGAATTTGGCTGCATGGAGAAATTAAGATTTCCTATTGACAAGCATTACATTGTCATCTAAATTGTGAATGAATCTGAGGATTATTCAGGGGCCTTTGTGTAAATTTGGCAGTGGAAGTTCACAGCCTGATTGGGCCAGTAAGGCTGCTTTGCTAACCTTTAGGGGAGCTTCTGTATGGTAATGGAAGAGGTGATGAATTTACGGGGTTAATGAGTTGAGGTGTAGAAATGATTGAGAGAGGGGGAGTGATATCATATAAAAAGCAAATTAAAATGTTTTAGCAAGCTTATACTAAACATACTGGTTGTACAGGTTATATTGGGGAGATGAATTCATATACTGTAAAATTTGGCGAGAAACCGTCTTGGAAAGCAGTCACTTTGATGATGAGAGAGAGTTGGAAGGATAATATCCAGACAGATTTAGGATAGTATGGGAGGATGGGGCTTGGGTAAAACTGGATGAAGGTTGTGTTCTCTGACAGTGTTGGTGGTAATGGTGTTGAGCTGTCTGTCAGGTTAGAGATGTAGTCCTGTTTCCCATTTTCGGTAAAGAAGTTTTCGAAGCCTTTATCATTTTTGTCAATCAAGCATTTTGTTTCTCACTATGAGGTACTAGGTGCTAGGGTTAACAAGTAACAAAGGCTTTTCAGGGAATAAGTTTGTGTACCATGGGAACAACAATGGATACTTGGTCAACTGAAGAATTTGGTACAGTAATACTGTTTTTATGGGTGAAATGTGTTTCCTACAGTGAATTAGTTGACCAGGATGAGAGTCATTGGTGGTGTGGGGAGGAATGTGATAGTAAGTGGGTGTGGCTTTTGTTAAGGTACTGTACTGATATTTCTTGAAGGTGAACAGTATAAAACTGGTAGCTAATATTTCTCATTTTGAATGCACCTGGATGTTGCTGGTGCAATTAATATTTCTTGTTCTGTTTTGTATAGGTTGGTCTTGAGCAGCTTAGTGGTTCTCAACAGCAACAATTCCGGTCACCTACACCAGCATCTAGTGTTGTATCAGCTTCTAATAGCTCAGTGCATTCCCCACGGACAACACCAGGCACACCAGTTGTGTTCTCACCTCCACCACATCCTGTGCAGGCAGCTGCTGACATGGGGTCAGAAAGTATTCTCTCACAAACGCAAGAGGTTACCAAAATCTCAGAACAGACACCACCATCTAATGGCCAAACCCAACAAAATCTTGGTGCACAAAGTGGTAGTGGGGCTTCTTCCAGTGGTGGCAGTCCCCCAAAATTAACCCGTGAGCGTGTGGTGTTTCCTCCACGGAGGAGACTTTTCAGTCGTCCAGATGAGGAGCCAGGTGGAGGTGTCAGTGGGAGTAGTGGGGGTATAGCTAGTGGAAGTGGTTCTCTGGCCCCACCCAGAGACTCCTCAGGATTGCGTAGTTCCTCTGAAACATCGGTGTTTGATTTCCGTGAGAGCGACTCTGAAGGTGAAATGCCAGTACTTGAAATGCAGACACTTGGTGATATGAGGAGAGACAGAAAGTCACACACAAAACAACAGGTTCAGGCATCCTCAGTTCCAGTACCTGAAGTGATTGAACTCTCTGAGGAGGGTGTGGCAGACACCACCACTGCTGCTGCTGTGTCTGAAGCACATAAGGAAATAGAATCTCGACCATTGTCTCCACTTGATCCATTTTGGTCTGCCACTTGTGATAAGTTCCTTGAACAGCTCCAAATGGGTGGTGCAAAGAGAAAGTGCCGTCGGAAGAAAACCATCGCGGAACTGAAAACTGTTCCACTTAAGGATGAAAACAAGGTTGAAATTTCTGAAATTAAGGTAGATCCTGTGGAGGATGGAAAGAATGTTGATAATAGTGAAGGAAAACATGAAGTCAAAGAAGAAGAGAAAAGTAAAGGTGAGAGAAAGAAGGGCGAGAAGCTTGTGGTAAAGGAAAAGAAACCAAAATTGGATGATTCTGATGAAGATGTTCCTCTCATTAAGCGCAGAGGTCGACCAAAGAAAAAGGATAGTAGTGATGGTGATGTAGAAGATGAGATAAGTTTGGCTGAGATAAAGGCACGTCTTGGAAGGGCAGATAAAACTGCTGCCATTGAAGTACCTAAAAATGAGAGTAGAAGGAGCAGCAATAGTAGCAGTAGTATGAGTGCCATTGTCAGTAGTGGTGATGAAGATGAGGAGGACAGTGACAGTCATGAAGAAACAGTGGCTGAAAGACTGAGACGCAGGAAGCGCCAGGGAAAGGAGGGAAATGATGAAGATGGTAGAGGATCCATTGGAATGAGACTGCGGTCAAAAGTTCCTTGCACACAACAGAAATCCACATCAGGTGAGAAAGAAAGACAGTCTGAATCTTCTGGAAAATCAAATTCCAAAAAGAAGAAGCCACAGTTTGGGGATGGTTCAGATTTTCGACCAGGATGGGAAGAGGAGGTTTATCGTTTTAAACGCTCTCTACGCATGCCAGCACGATTGATCAATATCCCACGCCCACCACATTCGCAGAGGCTTTCAGCATCATTGCCAGATTTGGACCCATATCCAAACTCACCCGCAACCTCTACTGTGGATTCTGCAGATTTTATACCACAGCGTCGATACTCAACCCGCCCTGGTGGTTCTCTTGATCGTCGTCAAGGTGCCTGGACTTATGTACATAGTGATTTGGTTGACAGTGATCTTGATTCTAGCTCAAATTTGTCTTCTTCTTGGCACCATGCTCGTAGGACAGAAGATTCTGAGGATGCTACTTCATCTACAACATTGTCAATGAAGCTTAAGAATATTGCAAATAATGACAATAACAATTCATTACTAAACTTTCTGGTACACAAATGCCGTCACAGCAAGTCTCCACGTAAAAAGTCTCATGAAAGGAACTGGTTCTCAGAACATTCTGGCCTGCGCATTATTCCTCGTTCTTCTAGTGGACCTGAACTTCTGGCTACCCCTAGTCTTGGCATAGGGCTTAAAAAGTCTCTTAGTTCCAAGGCCGACAATAAAAAGTTTAGCTATCAGGCTATGAAACACAAAAGTAAGAAGGACACTAAGAATTTGAAAGGTGGAAAAGAATCTGTCTGTGATATTGAACAGTCAATGTACTTGGGCTATTTCAGAAGGAAAACTGTTACAAATTTTCGTGATGCATTTCGTCAAAATGGTGGTATTCTTGCAGAAAGTTTCACACCAATTGTTTTCAAGTCCCGGACACGAACTCAGACCCGAGTGCTACGACAGCGTGCAACTATACGTGAAGTATTTGGTGAGGATCGACCAGCCTCTGCCCCTCCAACATGCCATGAAGAAAGAGTGGACACCCAACAGAATGAGAACAATGAAGAAAAAGGAAGAGGCCTCAAAGAAGACACTGGTATAATGGGCAAGAACCGAAGTTGTACAGTAACCGGTGGTCGCCCAGGTTTACGTAGTGCTGGCCTGAGACGCAGCAACAAAGCAGTTCTGAACTCAAAACGTCGCCTGCTACGTCGAGACCATGGTCTGTTGCGTGTGGTTGGTTCCAAGAAGCTCTCTGGCAAGGATATTTCAAAAAGTCTTAGTTCTAATGAACCATGTGCACTTGTTTCTTCAGGGTCTAGGGAAAGCAGTGTCACCAAAGCTTCGGTAGCACCATCATCACCACCTTCCTCAACAAGTCAGCAGATGGAAGATGGTATGGTACCACCAAATGGCAGACGTATCAAACTGCGTTCTGTAAGACGCAAGTTTCGCTCTGGGTTTGACTACATCCGTAAGAAGAAAAAGCAACAAAAACGGGAAGGAGATACGGAAGGAATTAAAGACAGGAAGAAGGTATGGTTGTCATAAAGATTATGCAAATATTTTAATGTATGTACCATGCATCTTGTACAGTTTATTATCCAGACCAACAAATGCACTCATATATATTCATAATATTTTATATATTTTATTTATTATAATATAATATTATATTATATTATTAATATATATGTTGTGCATTTGTTGGTCTGGATAATAAACTATGCTAATATTGTGCCTCATGTACCCAAGGACCATAAAGACAGATACATGCATCTGGGTGTCGGTGAGATACAATGTAGTGTAATAAATGTTTTATACAGGTTTGTTTGGCAGAAGCTGTGATGAATGACAGTGTAACATCCAAGCTTGTCAAATTTCTTATAAGGCCAGAATATGTAGCTGCTGTGTGACAGAGAATAGGCTTTCTACAGCTGACATAAGATTTGTTCACTTTGAGATGATCAATGGGAGTACATATCTTCTTTAAGCTGAATAATTAGCACTAGCAAGAAGTCTTCCCTTACAGTAAGCTGTTCAAGTCAAAACTGTAATTAATAAACAGTGTGGTTTATGAATCTGGTGCCTGTTGTGCACATTGAAAGAAAATTCGGTATTGATAGGCTTTTTTAATATATGTGTTATGTAATATAACACTGTAAGTGGCTTGATAGGTTTTTCGTGAAATTGTCCAATATGAAATTTAATGTAAATCCGCTTAGCAGTTCTCAAGTTGTTTAATATGTACAGATATGCAGTGGACAATAGAGTAGCCTTGGGTATGGAGTACAGACATGCAAACAGAGGTGTGAAACCCTGATTTTGGCTTTAAAGAGATCCACTGCATGAAATATGCTTATTCTTTTTATAGACTGTGAAACTGTTATAATTTAGTGTTAGGGTACCTGAGATGCTGTAAACAACTTTAACTCACTTCTGACTTTAGTGTAATGAGAAATGACTAAAACACTTCCCTCTTGCAAAGTCTTCCTAGGAACCTACCATGAACATGTTTAAGCAGGATAACATCTTAAAGGGATTAATTAGAAAACCTGGGTCCATTCCATCTACACTGACTACTTGTATCAAATGCTTTACAATTTGGAATTCACTGAAATATGTTTCATTTCAGGCTTGTATTATTATTAACTGCATTGAATTTTGAGTGACTTTTTATTAGTCTTATCTATGTTTTCATAGAAGCTTGACCAGTTTATAATGTCATCATAATTCCTTCCAAAAAGGTTTTGCTGTAGGTTCACCCATGTAACTTAACAAATTATGCAACACATAAAAATATTCAAAAAGAAAATTTTTGAAATGAACTTAACTACAATTTGTACATGATCCATGACACACGCTGTGATCATTGTCTGTTGTGCCTTAGAAAATGGTTTAGGGTGGTTTGTTGCAGAATTTTTCTGAACAGATTGCAAATATATTTATCCAGCTCAGGACTGGAACATCAGAGATGCTGGTGAGGAAACGTTTGTACGTCTCCAAGCAATGTTTGAATAGATTCACAGATTACTTTCATTGTTTCTACTGCATTATTGTCTGTGACTTCTAACACTGCTCTTGGGAAGAGATTGTTCACAGCTTCTGCTTATTCACTGAATGATACTGCTACATTCAGTGTAGGCTTCACATCAGTCCACATCCGTGCACTGAGTACCTCACCATACCATGTTGTACAACTTCATGTCACTTAGCAGCACTACTGTAATATTCATTCAATATTATTAGCACAATCATAGTTTGGAAGAAGAATGCTTCTTGATTCTGGTAGCGCTTGGCGTAGACTAAAATGAATTGGAAAGACAAAAAACACAAAGTGGTTTTCAGAGGACATCCTGGAGAAATATGACACAAGAAGTGGAGTTATTTTCTTTCAGTAATTTTGGAAATGCTCGCTTATGATGTGGTGTTCAGTAACATCAGTATGATGTGGTTTATTGAGTACATTCACATTAAAAGAAGTTACATGGAACTTCAACAATTTGTGTATAAATCAGGAAATCTTATTAGACAGTACATTTTAAATTGGATAACAACAGGTTTCCCCAATGGGGATATTTTTACTATTTTAAATGGGATCTCTATAACAGAGAACCTTTGTACTGTTATCAGTAGTATGCATGTACATTTATGTAAAACTGTTTTTAAAATGGTTAGGCTTAAAATCTGTTGCTTGGTCAGTATGGTTCAAATGAATGTTGCAACGTTGTAGTTAGTAATTTTGTCTCATATTTGGTAGGCACAAGTGTCACTCTTGGTTTGGAGGCTCCAATCATGTCTAACACTTTTATGGTGTGCATTAGCTCCTCAATGAAAATGGCAGGAAAGGACCATTCTGTATCTGCTTCCTACAACATTATTTCCAATTCATTGGCCATAATATTCCTGTTGTTCTCTGCTGCATAGCCTTGTTTTTTTGCAGTTGATACAGGATTATTAAATAAACAAAAAAGTACACCAGAATAATGTAGGTCATGGGTATTATGACTGAGGTTTTGTGTTTCTCTTCAATCTGAAGGCTATGTGTCAGATTAATCTGTGACATCATCATTCCAGCAGTTAGAATCCTATAAAGGATACTGATTTTTAAATTAGCACAGTTGTGGGACTTCTGTACAGGCATTCAAGTTTTTGCAACTGCATTTTTTAAAGATATTTTGTAATAATTAGCAGTTCATGGAGATCTCTTTTATGAGTTGCTTCAATTGTTCAAGCAAGTTCTGTATTTGAAAATTATCTCCTAGCTGTGGCACATAACACAAGAAAAATGCTAAAATCTCTGTCACTTTATAAAGATTTCAGGATGGACTTGTAACAGTTGAAAAGTTTTTTTTCAGATGTTTCTGTCTGCAGGGCTGGATGTGTGGAGAGTTTACAGTTCAGTCATTAGACAAAACTGAAACTTGTTATACAAGCATTTATTTGCTGTTTTCAAACTGTGTTTTCTTTGTGCTTAGGGTATGTTCCCTAGGCCAAGCTCTGAGTCAGTTCAAGATATACAAACAGAAATCCGTGGCTGGGTGATCAACAAAGGATTAGGAGAGACACTGCTGCACCGAGCGGCTAGACTTGGTTATACGGTATGTGTGGTTTGTAGAGAAAGATATGATTAGTTTGTGATAGATCCATAGTAAAATAAGGATATGTTTTTTGTTTGTAAGTTCCAGATTTCATATGGCTCCTATAAGCTAAACAGTAATGAATATAAACTTGAAAATTTATGCAGACATGATTCATTGATGATTTTAAATTTCGCATGATGTGATATGTACTGTTTTGTTTGTTACTTATATTTATTTTAACTTATTTTACTAGACAAGAAAATCATCTTATTATATGTTGGAGAATTTAGTAAGCTGTCTTGTTGTATTCTAGTAGAGTACTGTGTAAGTTTGCGACAGAATTCATGTTTGCTAATTGCAAACTGTTGTGATGAGTCAGTGACTGTTTCTGTATGATTTGCTATAGTTTAATGTAGTACAATTCATGTGTGAAGTATAGCAATAGAAGATACACTTCTATTGCTATTGCTTTTCTGTACATTCAAACTTGTGTAATGTCATTTGGCCTGTTTCAAATATCTTGCCACAAATAGACAGTGAGTGCATGCATACAGTTTCAGAAAAGGTCAGGATTAACATGATGGTTTTCATTCAATACTTACCAGAATACAAGATGAGAACTGTTTCTTCATTCATCATCTGAAAAATGGGGCGTTGCCTTATAATGTGCACAAAGACATATTCTGTATAGGTATTTTTCTGACAATTGAAGGTTGTGAAGAGGAGTCATCTCATTTGCAGGGTTGTCTTATATTTGGATAAGTGTGGTAGATTGCATGACTGTCATGAAGGTTGGACTTGGAAGACTTTGTCTAGTTGATGGCCATGAGTGCAGGTCTTACCTAGATGAAAATTGCTCAGTATATTAAAGCTCAAATCCATAGCATGGCAGAGTGATGTGAACTGTTGTGAGTGTTCATGTATAAAGGCTTTTTTTAATCTGAGGCATTCAAAAAAATATTCTTGACTCTTGCATTGAGGTTATGCAGTGCTGGATGATGGGATTTTGGGTTTTTTATTTTGTGGAATTTTTAATTGTGTGAAATTCTTACAGGATGTGGCTGCATACTGCCTGGAAAAATTGGACAACCCACCATCACCACGTGATAATGCAGGCTATACACCCCTGCATGAAGCATGCTCTCGAGGTCATTTGGAAATCGCCAGGCTTCTGCTTATGTATGGGGCTAATGTTAGTGATAGTGCCCTTGGTGGAATCAGGTAATTTTAGAAAAAACTGTTGTGTTGTAGATACGTGAAACAATAGCAGTTTGTTATTGTCTAATTCCAGAGGGGTCACAAGATTCAGCTTGATATTATTTAGATGAAAGAGTAAAACACATTTACTTGAGGGCAGTTTTGTAGTGAAGTAATGTTGCTAGTCATAATGCATTTATAATGATCTCTGTAAAGGTTTGAAATGTACCTAAATGTAAAATGACAAACAAAATGGACAGTACCCATTGGAATTGTCAAGTTGTTCATAATATACTGTATTCATACTTATTGCTTAGTATGTTTTAAAATCATGAGAGAGCATTTCTAGTTTGCATCAATAAAATACATCTCATGTTCTTTCCAGGGTTTCACATTCAAGCTTTTGTGTATTAATGATGTTGCCATTATACATATTGAGAGCCCAACTTGTAGATTAGAAACAAGTGTGAATACATTGACCACAAGCTTTTGACTTTGTTGTAGTATCCAAAATAGATTTTAATTTTCAAGACAGTCACATAGTGCCAAAATGGCATTATATTTCATGGGATATTGAACACCATTTCCCCAAACTTTACCTGCTGATTGTACAGTAGTTTTGACTCATGGTAATTGTCAGTAATGCAATGTAATGTGTCATGCAGTACCTTGATGTTAAATGTACTCATTTGGTCTCATCTGAACCCACAGGCCCTTGCATGAGGCTGCTGAAAATGGCTTTACAGAGCTGATCCGCCTGTTATTATCTTACGGAGCTGATCCTCTGTTAGTGACATACAGTGGTTACACACCACTGTCCTTAACAACAGATGATGAGGCTCGCAGGTTGTTGCAACAACACCTGTCTGATGTACAGGGACAACCAGCCCCTCTATGGACATTCCTAGGTCCTGCAAGTTGCTGTGGTATGTGTCAATAATCCATTCTCCATAATCTTTTTCTTCAGCATAACAAATCTAAATTGCATTCATGAAGAAATTAAGAGGAGATTGAAGTCAGGGAATTCTTGCTGTCCTTCAGTGCAGAATGCTTTGTCTTCCAGTTTGCTGTCCAAAAATATAAAGATTAAAATATACAAAACCATAATTCTGCCTGTTGTTTTGTAGGGGTGTGAAACTGCATCTGTCAGTTTGAGAGAGGAACACAGGCTATTGTGTTCGAGAGCAGTGTGCTGAGTCAGATGTTAGGTCCTAAGAGGTATGAGGTAATGAGAGTGGAGAAGTTGACATACTGTGGAGCTGTATATAATATGGGCCCATTCTTCTGTCAGCATGGTATATGATGACCAATCATAAGGGACCTTACATCTGTGATTCATGGTCATCCAATAAGGGAGTTGAGTTATATATGTGCTAATGTGTAAATTGCTCCTGCCACAGGCTTTTTGTTTGATCACATGTATGCTAACTGTTGAGACTAAAATATTGTTCAGTCAAAACACAACAATATATTCAATAATGTAAAGTTGCTACATGTTGCGGTTACAAGTAACAATCATCAGGCAGACATCTGGTACATGGGCATGACATGTTCAGTGTGTGCCACTGATGATGTCATGTCCATGTACTGAAATGTCTGCCTGATGATTGCTACTTGTAACTGAAACATGTAGCAACTTTACCTTATTGAATATATTGTTGTGTTTTGACTGAACAATATTTTAGTTAGTACTACAACACATCGGGATGGCTTCTATTAAAAAGAAAAACCCCCATTAAGAACTGATACATCTGTTATGTTCATATTTCAGAGTGTAGTAAATACAAAGTATGAGGTAGGGTCTACCTTCATTGGCATAACAGTTATGCATAATTGTGTGCAAATCAGTAATTTTAGCTCAAAAATTGAAAAAGTGGGATCACAAACAGTGTGGTGATCTCATACAACTTCTTGTTTCCTTTAAGAGAGGAAAATTTGTAGATGGGAGTTATTCCAGGAGCTTGTTACAGTGTAACACTGAACATAATTATTTGGTTAAATTTTCAGTGATGTATTAATTTTTGGAAACCATCTGACACTTGTTACTCGATAAATTTCAGTTTAATGTTTTAGGTAGTATGTGGACTTCTTATGTGGCACTTATACATTGTGAACACAACTTTGCAGTGTCTAGCAATCCAGTGCACTATAACTACCTGCCAGCTACAGAATATATGACAAATGCAGTGTTAGTTATTGTGATAATGACAGTGGAGACATTATAGGTGTATATGATCTTTCAGATTCACCAGAAAATGGGTATGATCCGCTGTCAGATCCACCATGCTCATCCCCTGAACCTACCGAAGAAAACAGTATAGAGATGGAGACAAGCGAATTGTCACTTCCAGTGTTATATCGTCTTCGTTGTGAACCACCAGGAGAGCGATGGGTTCTCCTTCAGGACTTGACACAGTTACTGCGTGTCAAATCACGTGATGCATTATTACGACAACTGTGTGCAGAGGCAAAAAGTGTGCTCCGTGAGTTCAAAATGGCTGACTTCTTAGAGCAAGCACGCAGCTGTCATGTGGCATGTGGTGGAGAGAAGATCAATATTCGTGCATCCAAAGTGGCACTAGTCAGGTACAATGATAAGGTCAGACAGCTGTTAGGTGTGGAGAAAATCACAGTTGGCTTCAGGTGACCCAAGGGGCTGTTAACAATATAGGGAATGCACAACCAGTGATGCAGTGCTATATCAGTGACTTGGTGCACATATGTACAAATTGTAAAAGAAATTGAAAGGTTACATTCTAATTTGGTAATTTGAATATTGTTGGTTTGTGAAACAAAGTCACGAAATACCTTGTAATTTTGTGTTTTTGGAGATTGTGACATGCCAGAAACAGGGGTGTATAATGACTTCATTACATAAACAAAGATTGTTTTGTTAAATTATTATCTATAGTGACTTTGTACATAGTATCTTGTTTTGTTGATGTTTTGTATAACGGCAAAGCTGTGTTGTTTAATGTAATGTATGGCATGTGCAATTTAATTGAATTTTAAATAAGAAGGTTGTAAAGCATATATATTTTTTATTTTATTCCAGACAAAACTTGCTCTGATGACTTATCCATGACTGTATTTCTTTAGAATCCAGATATTAATTTCTATAGTAGGTTCTTATCCTACAGCTTTTATGTTTGAGGAAAAACTGAGACCAACCAGTTTGGACATTTATGCAAAATATAAGAGGTTGTGGTGACACAGAATTTTGTTCTGTTGAACCGAAAGATGTTATTGTTTATGTAACTGGTGGAAATGGTGCAATAGGTTTGTTGAATCTTGCATGCTTTTCCTTTATCATTTCACAGGATGTTTTATAGTTTTGTACTTAATTTAGTAAGAATCGTTACAGAGGTGATTTATAGATATTAACTTTTGTTAATATGTCTAATTTAGTGCTAATGAAGTACTGTAGTTGTGATTATTTATGTTTCAGTCAATTTTTAATAGTTTTATGTAACCTTTGATAGGAAGGTGGATAATATTATCTCAGACCGTCTCAGGGAAATAATGAATACTGTAATATTTGCATATTCTGATAGATGTTCAGAGCTATAATGTACTCAATAATAGAAAATATAAATCATTATGAGAGTTGTATTGTAAATGTTCTATAAACAACACATATTATTGTTTCTATTAAAGTGATTGAAAAGTGATGGTATTGAAGTATTGTATCTAGTTTGACGTTTTGATTTTAGTTTTTACTGAGAATGTAAGTATATTTTAGGACAACTTGAACTGCTTTTGATGTGAACTATAAGATTATATTTGTTGCTAGTGAAGCAAAAGTTACATAACTGAACAAGAGAGTGTTTTGTTTCTTTTATTTCCCCCTGGTCCAGATTCTTGATGTGCAGGATTTGATAGTTAGTGTGGTTCTTGTTGAGATAATTCTGTGGTGCATACCTCCCTAAATGTACGCCATATTCATATGTGATGCCTCTTGTAAGCATACTTAGTGTTGAGTCTGCACTGTGTACGGTTCTGGTTACAGAAAATGATACTGTGATGTTGCTGGAGGGAGAGTGCAATGCTTCTAATACAGAGTATTTCTGTCACCATTGCTTGATAATTAGTAATTACAGGAGTGACTGATTAGGTAGTATATATGCGAGTTCTCTTTCATCATTGGAAGTAGATTGATTCCCAGAGATTGTGTGTATTGGAAGAGGAAGAAAAGTCAAACTGATACTATTTTATTAAAAGAGTGTATTTTATATAATATTCCCCATTAATTTCATTAGTACATGAGTGAAAGCTGAGTGTGAATGCATGTAACAAGGGCTGTACAAAATTTCTTTTGTTAATTACAGGACTCAAAAAAAATTTTATTCTTGTTTGACTGGGGTGCATTTTTTGATTACTGGCTGCAAGTACACAAATTATGAAAGTGAATGTTATAATCTTATATGTCTGTCCCTGAAGAGTTACTGATGGGTCATTTCTAAATCTTCATGTATAAGACATGGGTTACTTGTAAATTCATTGTTTGTAGTTTTCCTGCCACTTTTCTGAAACAGTTCTCACAGTACGAGAAAACTGGAACCTGGAATTGCTACCTGATTATAAAGTACTGATGTTGTGAAGGAACACTGCAGTCACTGCTGAAAGCTGATGTATTACATGTATATTCTGAAATACAGAGTTAACCTTGGGTATTATTAAAAATTAAATTACTGTTAAGGCTAATACATAAGGTGTGGCAGCAAATGCACTTGCCAGAATATGGAGCCAGAAATTTACAAAATATGGAAGGTGTTCAGTTTTTACACCTTAGCAGTCATATCACACAGCAGAATGGGTGGGGCATCCTGAATGGAAGAAATACATGATTAGAGACTGCAACTTTGTCTGCTATGATACTGGGTGCTATTAGTTAATGAAACTTGGATTATCCTGATATTAGCTTCTGTGCCCATTGTCTCTATTAATTTCCTGCCCCAGCTCTGAATAAAAGCATACAGATTAAATCTGAGAAATATGTCAATGACTAGAATCATTTCACTTCCTCTCTGTCCATTCCTCCTCTTTTGTAGGTACATGACTTATCCAGCATTTTTATGAAAGATTTTGTGTGTGTGTGTGTGTGTATATATATATACACACATACTCCTGTAAAATATGGTTGGTACAGATGGGCTGAGCCCTTGACATGGCAAAGCTTGTTCTGGTGCACCTTCAACGTACATACAATAAATATAATGTGCAGTTGCATGGAATAAATTAAACATAATATCTTAATTCAGTGCTGGAATGTGAAAAATAGAGGATGTAATTTGTTTAAATCAAATTTGGATATACAGTAAAATGTCGCTGTAACGAACGCCAGTATAACGAAATGTTCAGAATTGCGAAATTATTTTTAGGCCCCTTCCCTTTTCCCTGTTTAATGTGTGTTGAAACATTTCACTTTAACGAATTTAAAACTTTCAGTATATCGAATTAAAATTTTGCCTTTTGCATATGTTTAACTTTATTTTTTCAAAATATAATTGCAATTCATCCTGTTTTATAACATAAATATTTTTACATTATTTTATTA
>Ga0136643_10006529_pt1 | contig 16719 bp, 16 predicted proteins | sample TergutLab28metaG_FD_96883 | JGI IMG/M metagenome (GOLD analysis project Ga0136643, IMG submission 96883) | Labiotermes labralis P1 segment gut microbial communities from Petit-Saut dam, French Guiana - Lab288 P1 (version 3) (version 3) | ecosystem: Host-associated > Arthropoda: Insects >... | reverse complement strand
TTCAGCAAGACCAACTAATTCAACCTCATCTTGAACTTTAACAGTACCTCTTTCAACACGACCGGTAGCAACAGTACCGCGGCCAGTGATTGAGAATACGTCCTCAACAGGCATTTAGAAAGGTTTGTCAGTTTCACGAACTGGTTGAGGAATGTAAGTATCTACTGCCTCGAAAAGTTCAAGAATTTTGTCGCCCCAAGGACCTTCAGGATTTTCTAAAGCGTGGAAAGCAGAACCACGGATAACAGGGATGTCATCACCAGGGAAGTCGTACTCTGATAATAAATCTCTGATTTCCATTTCTACTAAGTCTAATAATTCTTCGTCGTCTACAACGTCGCATTTGTTCATAAATACAACCATTTTAGGTACGCCTACCTGACGAGAAAGTAAGATATGCTCACGAGTTTGTGCCATAGGGCCGTCAGTCGCAGCAACAACTAAGATAGCGCCGTCCATCTGAGCAGCACCTGTGATCATGTTTTTAACATAGTCAGCATGTCCTGGGCAGTCTACGTGTGCGTAGTGACGGTTTGGAGTTTCATATTCAACGTGAGTTGTAGAGATTGTGATACCACGCTCTCTCTCTTCTGGAGCTTTGTCAATTTTATCGAAAGCAACAGCTTCACCTAATTGGTATCTTTGGTGTAAAGTTTTTGTAATTGCCGCTGTTAACGTAGTTTTACCATGGTCAACGTGTCCGATTGTACCGATATTAACATGCGGTTTAGTTCTTTCAAATTTAGCCTTAGCCATTTTGAGTTCCTCCTAATTAAATAATTCTTCGAATTATTTTCGAAAAAGTCTCAGCGACTACGTCGCTTCAAGCCTTTTTCGAGATTACTGTTGGAATGAAGTCTGGCACTGCATACAATTTGCTTTGCAAACTTGTGCCTAGACTTCCGAATTCGGCGTACACGCCACCTCATTCGATTAAACTTGGAAAACTCTTGGTTTTCCAAACCTTTCCGCGGGATTGCTAGTTCAAATAATTCGAGTATCTTTTTTATTAAAATTTTATATTAATTATATACCTATTGGATAAATAATGCAAGTGTAAATATTAATTTTACACAAATTATACTTTTTGCATTTAGCGTGGATTGCCACGGTGCGACCTAAGTCGCACCTCGCAATGACAACCATCAAAGCATCATTACAAAGTAACCAAGCTCGCAAAAATCCTGATTTTTGCGAAAAGTGATAGGCGAAGTCAAGAGGGATTCATTCCCTCGCAGACTGAGCCATCACGCTAATCAATCGCTTTTCCAGCTAAAACTTTTTCTTGAACGCTCTTAGGCACAGGGTCGAAGTGATGCACTTCCATGGCGTAAACGCCACGCCCTTGCGTTTTTGAACGAAGATCAGTTGCATAGCCAAACATTTCGCCAAGTGGAATGTAAGCATGAACAACTTGAGCGTTGTTGCGAGCTTCCATACCCTCGATACGACCACGGCGAGAGTTAACGTCGCCAATAACATCGCCCAAATAGTCTTCAGGCACAGTAACGTCTACTTTCATAATCGGCTCAAGAAGTACAGGGTCGCCCTTCTTCATAGCGTCTTTAAACGCCATAGAACCAGCTATTTTAAATGCAAGCTCCGAAGAGTCAACATCATGGTAGCTACCGTCGTAAAGCGTTGCTTTAACGCCAAGAACAGGATAACCGCCCAAAATGCCAGATTGCATAGCTTCTGCGATGCCTTTGTCAACCGCAGGGATATATTCACGAGGAACAGTACCGCCTACTATGCTGTTAACAAATTCGTATGGTTTATCATTATCGTTCGCATCCATTGGCTCGAACTTAATTTTAACATGGCCATATTGACCAGAACCACCTGACTGCTTAACATACTTACCTTCAATATCAACCGCTTTTCTGAAAGTTTCTTTGTAAGCAACTTGTGGTTTACCAACATTTGCCTCAACTTTAAACTCACGAAGAAGCCTGTCAACAATAATTTCAAGGTGCAATTCACCCATACCAGAAATAATTGTTTGGCCTGTATCTTGGTTTGTAAATGTTCTGAAAGTTGGGTCTTCCTCTGCAAGCTTAGAAAGTGCAATACCCATTTTATCACGGCCAGCTTTAGTTTTTGGCTCAATAGCAACGTCAATAACAGGCTCTGGGAAGTTCATAGATTCGAGCACTACTTCGTTATCATCTTCAAAACAAAGAGTGTCGCCTGTTGTTGTGAATTTAAGACCTACAGCCGCAGCGATATCGCCCGCGTAAACCTTGTCGATTTCTTGACGGTTGTTTGCATGCATTTGCAAGATACGCCCAATTCTTTCTTTTTTGCCTTTTGTTGTGTTATATACATACGAACCGCTTGTTAAAACACCTGAATATACTCTAAAGAATGCAAGTTTTCCAACAAATGGGTCGTTCATAATTTTAAATGCTAAAGCTGCAAAAGGCTCTTCGTCTGACGAATGTCTTTCAATTTCCTCTTCGCTATCAGGTTTAAAACCTTTAATAGCAGGAATATCAACAGGTGCTGGCAAATAATCAACAACACCATCAAGAAGTCTTTGAACACCTTTGTTTTTGTATGCAGAACCGCAGAAAACAGGTGTAACAGTAGTAGCTATACAAGCATTTCTTAACGCCATTTTAAGCTCTTCTACAGAAATTTCTTCACCTTCTAGGTATTTTTCCATAAGTGCTTCGTCTTGCTCAACTATAGCCTCAACCATAGCAGCTCTAAACTCATCAGCTTTGTCCTTCATATCGGCAGGAATATCTATTTCAGAAATATCCTCGCCTTTATCGTCGTTATAAATATAAGCCTTCATTTTCATAAGGTCTATAACGCCTTTAAATAAATCTTCAGCACCAATTGGTAACTGAACAGGCACAGCATTAGCACCTAACCTGTCTTTAATCATTTCAACAACGTTGTAAAAATCGGCACCCATAATGTCCATCTTATTAACATATGCCATTCTAGGAACCATATATTTGTCGCCTTGGCGCCAAACCGTTTCTGACTGTGGCTCAACTCCGCCTTTTGCACAAAATACGCCAACCGCCCCATCAAGAACACGTAGCGAACGCTCTACCTCAACGGTAAAGTCAACGTGTCCCGGAGTGTCGATTATATTAATTCTGTGGTCTGCCCACTGTGTTGTAGTTGCGGCAGATGTAATTGTAATACCACGTTCTTGCTCTTGCTCCATCCAGTCCATAGTGGCAGTACCCTCATGAGTATCACCAATTTTATATGTTCTGCCTGTGTAGTAGAGTATACGTTCAGTCAGAGTTGTTTTACCAGCGTCGATGTGTGCCATAATTCCGATATTTCTCGTTTTTTCAAGCGGAAACTCTCTTTTCGACAACTTAACTCCTCCTTTTGCCGCTTATCCTCGTCATTGCGAGGAGTAGCTAGACGACGAAGCAATCCATCGTTATAGCAATCTCACGACTATTTATATTTTATATTGCTATTAAATTTGGATTTTATACCCAAATTCTAAGAAACCTACCACTTATAGTGCGAGAACGCTTTGTTAGCGTCTGCCATTCTGTGCATTTCTTCTTTTCTTTTAACTGCACCACCAGTTTGGTTTAGTGCATCCATAATTTCGCCGGCTAATCTTAACTCCATAGTTCTTTCGCCTCTTCTTCTAGCGAACTGAACTAACCATCTAAGGCCTAACGCTTTTCTTCTATCTGGTCTAACTTCCATCGGTACTTGATAAGTAGCACCGCCTACACGGCGTGCTTTAACCTCTAAAACAGGCATAATGTTGTTAAGTGCTTCTTCAAAACACTCTAGAGCTGCAGTGCCTCTTTTTTCTTCAACCTGTTTAAATGCACCGTATACAATTTGTTGTGCTGTTCCTTTTTTGCCGTCTAACATAACTGTGTTTACAAGCTTTGTAACCAGTTTTGATTTATACAGCGGATCTGGAAGCACGTCTCTTTTTGGTACATGACCCTTACGTGGCATGACTCTTCCCCCTTACATAGGTTAATTTGTAGTAAAATCACTTTGAAACAGTAACGTTTGAGTGCAACGAAACGCTTCACGGCTTTGCACTTTGCCTAGTGCTTTCGCTGTGCGAAAGTGGCTTCGCCAGTTTGCCAAAGGCAAACCACAAGGATAAACGATGCTGATTGAAAAGCATTTTACGATACTTCGGTACTCGTCATTTTTTTCGACGTACATGCCTTTATATACTTTTATATCTCAATTTTGGCAGATTATAAAACTTAAAAGGCTGTTATTTACTTGTTTTGCTAGTTTACTACTACTTAGCAGCAGCTTTTGGCCTCTTAGCACCGTATTTAGAACGAGCCTGACGACGGTTAGCAACGCCCGCTGTATCAAGTGTTCCACGAACAATGTGGTATCTAACACCCGGAACGTCTTTAATTCTACCGCCCCTAATTAAAACAACGCTATGCTCTTGAAGGTTGTGGCCTTCTCCAGGGATATAAGCCGTAACCTCGATACCGTTTGACAAACGAACTCTGGCAATTTTACGTAACGCCGAGTTTGGTTTTTTAGGTGTAGATGTTTTAACCGATGTACAAACGCCTCTTTTTTGTGGGCTACTAGCCGTTGTGTGTTTCTTTTTTAAAGAGTTGTAGTTTTTTTGAAGAGCTGGCGAGTTAGATTTTTTCTTATTAACAACTCTGCCTTTTCTAACTAGTTGGTTAAACGTTGGCATGATGCACCTCCTTAGTTTTATAATCTGCTTTGCCAATTTTTTGCATGTAGATATTTGCACATAAAAATAACATGCTAAAAGATTATACTACAAATCTTTTAACATGTCAAGCTAATATTTTCAACATTTGAAAGTAAGTACTCTGGCTAAACGGCATGGCGAACAGAAAAAATAATTTCATTACAACGCTAATGACAATTGATAACCTAAAATGTCATTCATTTCCTCGCAGATTGAACCATTGCGTTTAGCCACTACATATTACATATATCCGATTTCCGTTATAATTCCAATTATCATATCTTTGTCTACAACATTCGGGTCCATGTTGATGTATACAATAGTATCTTCAATTCTTGAAATAATCAAAAATCTCTCGCCATTGTCATGCGTAATTATTTCGTAATTTGCCCCTATTACTTCCACAATTTCATGGCCTGAATGTTCTTCATAAATTTCTTCAAGTTCTGCTCTTGTAACATTAATTAATCCTATTGCAGCTTCTTCGGATGTAAGTCCCCAAAACTCCAGATTAAAGTTTCCGCCAACAGCAACTAGCACAATTCCAACCTCTTCTGTAGGAAACTCGTGAGTCGAATTTGTAACAAAATAACCCATTTCGTCTAACATTCGCCCAAATTCTAGTGATTCTAGAGGTGTTCTTTCGATGCTGTTTTCAACAATTTCTACTGTCCAAACAGAAGGTTCTGCTCTGTCACAAGAAGCAAGGAATAATGCTCCAAAACTAAGTAAAAGCACTAATAATATTTTTTTCATAATAAAACTCCTTAGTCATTCATATTTTCTATAGATTTTATTCTATTACCTACAAAAGTAACAAGGTACGTGGCTTCGCCGGGCATTTCTCGCACATCTCCCCAATCCAAGATGGTTGAAACTGTAGTTTTAACAACTGCATGGTTTCCATCTTGTTCAAGCAAAACATGAGTTGCAGTTTCCCATTGTGGACGAGGTAGTTGCCAAGCATCTCTCGCCCAAATGTAAATATACAACATACCACCATACTCCAAAAATGGAGGCGTTTCTCCTGAAAGTTCATTCTCAACCCAATCTTCAGTATAAAGCCATAAAAGATGATTGCGAATATCTTCCATGTTTACCCACAACATTCTAGCATATCCTCTTTCATCAAGGTGAGGCTGTGCTATTTCAGCTTGCCCATAGCCGAGTGAAAAATCAAACCTATAGCTAGGCCTCATATACGTCCAAGCTTCCCAAAACTCGCCTGCCATCTCAATTCTTGAGCCAAGTTCTTCTATAGTAAGCGGTAAAGTTCTTTCATTTGTATTTTCAAAAGGACCACCGTATAAAATTTCCACATCGTCAATTCTACCATCTATTAAAGTAAAGCGATATAAAACTTCCCAAGGATAGGCATATGGCATATGCCACGAACCCCATAAAACTGCTGTTTCTACTACTGCAACGTTGTTTTCTTGCGAGATTAAGGTATGCCCTGCTGTTGCCCAGTTGGGGCGAGGAAAGCCCGCTCTTGTAATATCAATTAAAAGCACATTATCATATTCTGCAAAAGGGATGCCGATGTATGGTATTCCATTAGTAAAGCCTTCATTTATCCAGTTTTCTGTATAATATTGCGACAAAAAATCATAAATATCGCTTAAGCTTTCAAACCCAGATTCGGGAGAAAGAGTAGCCCAAGCTCGCCCCTCAAGATGTTCAGGCGTATTAGGCCATTCCCATGGAGGGTTGCTGGTTTCAAACTCAAACACGCCGCTATGGTTCCACCAATCTTCCCAAAATGTGTTTCCGAGAACTATTGTTTCGCCAAGCTCTTCTATTGTAAATTGCTGAGATGGTTCTATTATAGGCGGTGGCGGCAAAATGTCTATTATAATTTCTGGTTCGTTAGTGCAAGCTGTAAGCCCTAAAGCCAAAAAAGCTCCAAGTAAAATTATATATAGTTTATGTAGTATTTTCTTCATTTTCATCTCCTTTTAAAATATTGCAAGTCTAAGTATATCATATTGGGGTATAAAAATCAATCCATTAATCACCTCTTCATTTTATATTAATATACTGTTAATATAAAATTCACAATTTTTAAGGAGACCCTAATGAAACCAACACCACCACGCACAGGACCACCAAGACACATACCCACAAATGTAAGCGATTCGAGCTTTTGTGATATTTGTTTTCTAAGAGACCATCTAAACACCTATGTTTACATACATTTAAAAACAGGGCTGGATATTTGGTTTTACCCAACCTATGTAGCACACGATTATGCCGTTGGTTATATATGGTACAATAATCATTGGAACGAAATTAAAATGAATTTTGATGATATTATTTCTTTTTTCTAGGAGGTTGATAGGCTATGAATGAAATAATTGTTAAATACAATGGGGATATAACAAGAGTTGCTACAGAACTTGGCATGAAAGTAGAGATTTTAAACGAAAATTATGCAATAATAACACTAGATTTAAACGATATTAATAACCTTATTTCTCGCCCAGAGGTTGAGTATATAGAGCGAGCGAAAATATTAACTCCCACTATTCAAGAAAGTATGCGTAAATCTTGTATTCAGCCTGTTCACGATACTAGAGGATACAATTTAACTGGTGAGGGCGTTATTGTAGCCGTAATAGATTCTGGAATAGACTACCAGCATCCTGATTTTAAAAACGATGACGGTACAACAAGGATACTATACATATACGACCAAGCAGAAAACAAAGAATACACAAGCGAAATGATAAATGAGGCTTTAAAAGCTGAAAATCCTCACGAAATCGTTCCGCAAATGGACTTTTTAGGACACGGAACAGCCGTTACGGGCATCGCCGCAGGAAATAATACAGAATATATCGGTGTTGCACCGAAGGCATCTATAATAGCCTACAAACTTGGACAAAAAGGGAGCGAGGCTTTCGCACGTACAACAGAAATTATGCGTGGCATAAAATATGTAATCGACAAAGCCATAGAGCACAACATGCCCCTTTCGATTAATCTAAGTTTTGGTATGAATGATGGTGCACATTCGGGCGAATCGCTATTTGAAACATATATAAACGATATGAGCAGAAAATGGAAAACAGTTATTTCTGTTGCTTCTGGCAATGAGGGAAGTGGTTCGCATCATTTTTCAGGAAAAATTGAACAGAACGAAACAATGGATATAGAGTTTATTATATCAACTGCAAGAAACAGTGTTTTCATGACGTTTTGGAAGAGCTTTGTTGATATATTTCATGCCCAAATAATAGCACCAAATGGCAAAAGCACCAATGTGCTAAGAGGTGATGAACCAATGACGATGTTTAGGGTAGACGATGTTACAGTAACAATTTATAACCGCCAACCAAACCATTATACAGAGGACCAAGAAATTTTTGCACTTTTTGAAGCCAAAAACCCTGCTATGTTAGAGGGTGTTTGGAGGCTTAGAATTACAGGAATTCATGTGATTGATGGCGTGTTTGATGTTTGGTTACCAACAACCGAAGAAGTAGGCAAACAAACCGCTTTTACAAAACCTTCTGCAAGTAAAACAATAACCATTCCGGCAACCGCCAAATCTGTTATCTCTGTTGGTGGGTATAATCACTTATTAAATTCTATTGCCGACTTTTCAGGGCGTGGTTATACAAGAGCTGATGTGTATATAAAACCTGATATTGTGGCTCCTGCGGTTAATATCATGTCGGCTAAAGTTGGAGGCGGGCATGATGCATTTACAGGCACAAGCATGGCAGCACCATTTGTTGCGGGTTCAGCGGCTCTTATGCTAGAGTGGGGCATTGTAAAGAAAAACGACCCGTTTCTTTACGGGCAAAGAATTAAAGCTTTTCTAAAGTTTGGGGCAAAAAGAAGTTTGGGTGCAATTTACCCAAATCCGGAGTTTGGCTTTGGAACTCTCTGTCTAAGTGATACAATGGACCATTTAAAAGACTATACAGGTAGTAACCATACCATTGGCATACAGGAGCTACCGCCTCAAAGAGAAATGCGAGATGAAGATATTCCAATGTCAGAATTTGTTCTTTTGCCAGATGTTGTAGATTTTTATACTTACTACGATTCTTCATTTAGAGAATATATAAGGGATAAGCCTTTTATCAGAGTAGGAACAATTTTAATTCAAGAATATGCTATATCATACGTTAGAGAGAAATACATGCCACAAATTATAAACGATTTAAATGCAGGATATTTAAACATTTTCCCTAGTATGTGCGGGATGATGGATAGAATGAGCCTAGACCAAGCAGGAATAATAAGTATACAGCAGCAGCCTTACTTAAATCTTAGGGGGCAAGGTGTTTTAATAGGAATTGTAGACACGGGTATAGACTACACTCAAGACGCCTTTAGATACGAGGACGACACAAGCAAAATAAAATACATCTGGGACCAAACTCTAAAAGGCAATCTTCCAACAACCCCCAACGACTTGCATTTTGGAGCAGAGTTTACTCAAGAGGAGATAAATGAGGCATTAAGCTCCGAAAATCCGTTTGAAATAGTGCCTCATAAGGACACCGTGGGCCATGGCACATTTTTAGCAGGAATAGCTGCAGGGCGTGAAGATAATCAATATATAGGTGCGGCACCCGATTCCGAAATTATCATGGTAAAACTTAGAAAGGCAAGGCCTTATTATCTTGATAAATACCTTGTGCCAAAAAACCAAGAAAATGCATTTGAATCAAGCGATGTTTTGCTGGGTGTTAAATATATCCTTGAAAAAGGCATAGAGCTTAACCGCCCAACTGCTATTTGTGTAGCCCTTGGCTCAAACTGGGGTGGGCTTAACGGCTCTACCGTGTTTGAAGAATGTTTAACGTTGGTTTCTCAAAAAACAAGTGCCTGTATACTAAATGCTGCTGGAAACGAGAGCAATGCCAAACACCATGTAACAGGCAAGGTTGAAAAAACAGGCGATATAAAAAACATCGAACTTAGGTGTGGCGATAATGTAGATTCTTTTTATATTTCTTTTTGGTACTCTGCATACGATAAATTTAATATTTCTGTAAAGTCACCTCTTGGCGAAGTTGCTTACGCTAAACCAATAAAACCAAACTTTTTGTATGAAAGCAAACTTGTTCTTGAAAATTCTATAGTTCAGATTGAATATTCTATCAGCCAGAGCAATTCGGCAATTGTTAAAATACTAAGACCAACACCGGGTATTTGGACGATAATACTAACTGGCGAGATTATTTTAGATGGCGTATATCACGGCTGGTTACCAATAACAGGCTTTGTAAGCGAAGAAGTAGAGTTTTTAGAGCCGTCGCCGCACACAACAGTAATAAATCCCGCAACATCTATCGGAACAATCTCATGTGGGGCATACAATAGCTTAAATAATAGCTTGTATATATCCTCTTCTTGGGGTCCAACCCGCTTGCCACGAGTTTCACCCGATTTAGTGGCACCTGGCGTTAACGTTGGCGGAGTTTTTCCAGCAGGCTATGGCACAATGACAGGAACATCAGTTGCAACGGCAATAACCGCAGGTGCGGCTGCACTCCTTTTACAATGGGCAATTGTTGATAAAAACGACCTTTCTATGAACACATACAGGCTTAGAAGTTACCTTGTAAGAGGCTGTAAGCAAGATATGGGCGTTCAATACCCAAATAACCAGTGGGGTTATGGGAAATTAAATCTTCAAGAAACCTTTGACCTGCTAAAGAGATAACGGCTAAAGCTTTATCCTACTATTTATCAGATAGTCATGGGATGGAAGGGCAACATTAATAATTTGTCTCAAATTCTTTAATCTCAGCATTTATGTTGCCGTCATTAAATTTTAATAACCCTTCCCTTGCATTTTTCAGCTCAAAACTGTATACTTATATTGTAGTACAAAGGAGGAGATTTTTATGAAGATACTCGTAACAGGTGGTGCGGGATACATAGGAAGCCACACAGTTGTAGAACTTTTAACAGAGGGACACGAAGTTGTGGTTTTAGATAACCTTGACAACGCAAACAATATAGTTTTAGATAGAATACAAAAGATAACAGGAAAATCGGCCATTTTTTATAATTTTAGTATTACCGAAAAGCTTAAAATGCATGATTTATTTGAAAAAGAAAAAATTGATGCAGTTATACATTTCGCGGCTTTAAAGGCTGTAGGCGAATCTTTAGAAAAACCGCTTCAGTACTACAGCGTAAATATCGGTGGCACAATAAATTTACTAGAAGTTATGCGTGAGTTTAATGTTAAAAATTTCATATTTAGCTCTTCGGCAACAGTTTATGGGCCTACATATCCTGTTCCGTTTACAGAGGATATGAAGCCCTCTTCAGACACAACAACGCCTTACGGCTACTCAAAAGTTGTTTTAGAGCGGATATTAGAAGACATAGGCAACGCCGATAAAGATTTTAAAATTATATCGCTAAGATACTTTAATCCTGTTGGGGCACATCAAAGCGGGTTAATTGGAGAAAGCCCTATTGGCGAACCTAAAAATTTACCAGCTATTTTAACACAAATTGCGATTGGTAAAATAGAAAAATTTACGGTTTTTGGTAATGATTATGATACACCAGATGGCACTTGCACAAGAGATTATATCCATGTTGTAGATTTGGCAAAAGGCCACACAAAAGCGTTAAATAAAATTTCTGAAATTTCTGGATACGAAGTTTACAATTTAGGAACAGGCAAAGATTACTCTGTTCTTGAAATGATAGAAGCTTTTGAAAAAGCAACGGGTGAAAAAATTCCATACGAAATAGGCGAAAGAAGGCCAAATAACGCTGATATACCAATTTGCTACTCGTCGGCTGAAAAAGCCGAAAAAGAGCTTTTGTTTAAGGCAGAGTTTAGTATTGAAGATATGTGGAGAGATAGCTGGCGATTCCAGCAAAAAAACCCAAATGGATACCAGTAGGGAACGGCGTCCTCAACATTTTGTACCCATCATAAAATCCAAATAGGAGGCACCCTCATGAACAGGCTAGAAATTGACATGATTGTTTTAGATACTTTAGAGGCACTAGCATTATACGAGCGAATTTTTGAAGTTGAAAAGCTAGAAGTTGGTGATTTTATAAGGGGGCAAAACGGTGCGGTTTTTAATATTTATGGCACTAGATTTCATTTGCTAGACGAAAACCCTGATTTTAACATGTTTGCACTAAAGAGCGACGATTATATTCCAATTTGGTTTAACATTGCTGTGCCTGATATTAACGAAGTTTTTAGCAAGGCTATTGAGGTTGGATGCACACAAATCACACCTGTAACAGATATGCCTTTAATGGGTGTAAAAAATGCCATGTTTAAAGACCCTTTTGGCTATGTGTGGATGCTTCACCAAATAGATAAAGAAGTTAGTTTTGAAGAACGCTCTAAAATCCTTGAAACACAAGGGTTTAAAAGAAGATAACTAAATAAAAAACAAATATATAAATGAGGAGACTGACTAAAATGGACCAAAGAAATGTACAACTAGCAAAAAATTTAATTCATCACTCGGTAAAACTACAAAAAGGTGAGAAGGTGCAAATCACATCAAATGGGTTTGATGCGGTAGAGCTTGTAAATGCCTTAGTTCGTGAAGCTTATGCAGTAGGAGCCATTCCTTTTGTTAGAATCGGCAACCCAGCTACAACAAGAGAGCTTATGCTAGGTATGACAGAAGAAATTATTAACCTTAGAACAGAAATAGACTTCCACCAAGCTAATGCGATGGATGCCTTTATTTCAATCAGTGCGAGTTCTAACACGGCCGAAATGTCTGATGTTCCTATCGAAATACTTCGTATGAACGGCATGATTTACGGCAAAAAAATTGGCCAAGAAATTGTTTTAACTCGCAAATGGGTTGGGCTTAATTATCCAACGCCAAACTTGGCTCAAGCAGCAAATAAAAGCCATGATGCGTTTAAAGATTTCTACTACAAAGTTTGCACTTTAGATTACAAAAAAATGGATAAAGCAATGGATGCTATGAAAGAACTAATGGAGAGAACTGATAAAGTTAGAATTACTGGTGTAGACACAGACTTAACTTTCTCAATAAAAGGCCTTAAAGCAGTTAAATGTGCAGGCGAGTATAACATTCCTGATGGCGAAATTTTCACATCTCCTATAAAAGACTCGGTAAATGGCTATATTACTTACAACACACCATCTAACTACCAAGGGTTTACTTACGAAAATGTTAGATTCGAGTTTGAAAACGGCAAAATCGTAAAAGCTACGGCAAACAACACAGAAAAAATTAACAAAGTTTTAGACGCTGATGAAGGTGCAAGATACATTGGTGAATTTGCACTTGGCGTAAACCCTTACATCGAAACGCCTATGAACGATACGTTGTTCGATGAAAAAATTAAAGGCTCTTTCCATTTCACTCCGGGTATGAGCTATCCAGGCGATGGTTGCAATGGCAATGTTTCGGCTGTTCACTGGGATTTAGTTTTCATACAGACTCCAGAGTTTGGTGGTGGCGAGATTTATTTCGACGATGTTTTAGTAAGAAAAGATGGCAGGTTCGTTCTTCCTGAGCTTGACTCTTTAAATCCTGAAAATTTAGTGTAAAACCCAAATAAATACAGACTTAGAGGCGGCATAATATGCCGTCTTTTTTTATATTCAATCTTAAAAGTAATTACTTTTATAATTATTTTTACAATTTAATATATAATTATAAAAAATATTTTAAAATATTTTAATAAAAGACTTGCAATTATTATTTTAATATGATATACTAAATATATTGTAAATAGTTTTTATATATTACAGTTTAAATAAATTGGAATTAACATTGTAAAATATTTTTATAAATATGTTGTAAATAAAATTACTTTGTGATATAATAGGAGAATAGATGGATAATAAATAGGGAATACTTGTAAGAGGAGATGACGAGCTGCATGAAAAACAAAGCCAAAATGCCAATAGAGCATTTAAATATTGCCGAGTTTAACCGTGGTCAGTCGTCAAAGCTTGTTCGGGATTTAGTAGATACCGACAAGGTTGCCTTTATACAAAAACATGGCAAGCCAATGGCCGTTTTAATATCTTACGAAAGGTACAAACGCTTGCTAGAAGAGGAGATCGATATTAATGAATATTAATTATGATACTTGCCCTATTAACTGCCCATACAACAAAATTGTTAAAACTCGCCAAATTATTAAAAGCTCTAAACATATATCAATTAATAAGCTTTACAGTGTAAGAATTATGAAAAAACCTTTAGGTTGCGTAGGCTACTGCAAGGTTAAAAAAACAAGAATTGATATAACTATTGAAAAAGCTCTGCTATATTTGCTGGAGTCAGACCCAAACCCACCAGCAACAAACCACCCATTTATTTCGGAGTTTTTAAATAATCGCACTAAAGAGCTTGATAGCTTAATTAGCACCATGCAGTATTAGAAAGTTTACAATTAAATATGTTTACGCCAATGGGTTGTACTATCTTTTTCACTTGATTTTTCGTAAGTTTTTAAAACAGGTCTTGAAAATGGCAAATTTATAAGCCACTTCAAGGGGGAACTTGTTAAAAGCTTATAGCGATGTTTAAAGAGCTTGCATGCGGGGAGTGTTGCAGGAAAACTACAAACATTATTCATATACTTTGTATGTGAAGTACTTCATGCTTTAGGGGATATAAAGCATGTGGTAGAAACTTTAATCAAAGGCTGTACATCCCAGTGGCGTAAACATATGATTTGTATATTGTTGTTATAGTAGTGAAATAGTTTACCCCTTCTCAAACCGTAAATTATTTCATCGCTTTGATACTATAACAACAAAATAAAACCGCAGATTCTCACTGCGGTTTTTTGTTTCTTGTTTCTTTAACTAGCAATCTTTATTATTGTTATGGTTGTTCTTTTTGTCTTTGTTTGGATTTGCTTCTTGTGAATGGTCGTTTTTCTTTTTATCTTTATCCATTACATTAATCCTCCTTGGTAAGTAAGTATATAGGTTTTCAGCCTATTAATAAGTATTATTTCACATAAAAACCATTTTATACATATAAAGAGAAAATATTTTTAGAAGTAGCACAACAAAAAAGCAACGAACTATTCCGCTGCTTCTTTATCCAAGTTTGAAATTTCTTCAGAAAAATAATTTTCATCCACTCCAAGAGCTTCGCAAATTTTCTTTAAAGTTGGAGGTTTAACTCTATCTTCACCAAACTCAAGCATTCTTAAAGTGCCAGATGCAACACCAGTAGCTTTTGAAAGCTCCCCAAGCTTTACCCCTTTCTCAGAACGCAATTTTCTAAGCTTTAGGCCAAACCTTTCATGGATAGTTGGTGCAGCTTTTGATAAAGCTGGCATAGTTAAAAACCTATCTAAGTAATTTTCTATTATTGCGTATAACTCTGGCTTTTTAATGCCACGAGCCATATATGTGCCTATATCTATAATGCTTCTATCTCCATAGAAAAGCCCTTCACGAACTAGTAAGATTGAATACGAATCAGAATTATATACATCAGCACAAAGTGCTCTAGCTTTTATAATATACTCTTTAAACAGCCACTCAACTTTGATAAGCTCTTCTTTTGAAAGATTTTCAAAAGCTTTAGCATTTAAAAGCCTGCCTGTCATTCTTATATACATGCTTCTCTTAAAATCTTCTTCAGTATTATCATCTTCTGGATACCTATCCAAATTTCTTTCTACAGCCTTTATAAGCCTAAGAGATTGATTATAATCTTCGCATATTGGAATACTAAACTCTAACAATTTTCTCGTATAATTAAATTGCAAAAGATAGTCATCATCACCAAATTCTAAATTTTCTAGCATTGGTAGTGCTAATTTGTAAGAAGTTGAAGTATCGTCAGTTTCCGCCTGATTAATTAAAGCTTTAAGTAAGTAAATTGTGTTTTCTAATGTTTTAAATTCAGTATCTTTATAAGATTCTAGATACTTTTCCATTTTGCCCTGCAATTCTTGCATTATTTCAACGTTATACGTCCATTTCAAATCCAAAAATTGCTTTCGCAGTTTCTGCAGTTCATCGCTCATAACATTGCCTCCTTTAAATATATTTTGTTGGTATTAACCACCATTATCAGGAGGCGTAGAACCTCCGGGGTCTCCGCCATCACTAAATGGCATAATAGGTAATGGTATTGTAATAATAGGTTTTGTTTTTTTCACGAAAAGCTCCCCTTTTTTAGTATTTTATTTGCTTGCACGTACTTCTATTACCGACACGTCATTGCGGGCTTGACCCGCAATCTCATTTGTACTGCGAGAGATATGGGATTGCGGCGTTCGCCGCAATGACAACGAGGGTGATATATTTTGTTAGTATTAACCACCATTATCAGGAGGTGTAGAGCCTCCGCCATCTCCGGGACTCTCACTAAATGGCATAATAGGTAATGGTATTGTAATTATAGGTTTTGTTTTTTTCACGAAAAGCTCCCCTTTTTTAGTATTTTATTTGTGTTGCACGCACTTCTAATCGTCATTAGAGTTGCAAAAAAACTAATTTGCTTGCCTCATACATCATGCCGTGCTTGACACGGCATCCCATATGTACTGCGAGAGATATGGGATTGCGGCGTTCGCCGCAATGACAACGAGGGTGATATATTTTGTTAGCATTAACCACCATTATCAGGAGGGGTAGAACCTCCACCACTTCCAGGACTCTCACTAAATGGCATAATAGGTAATGGTATTGTAATTATAGGTTTTGTTTTTTTCACGAAAAGCTCCCCTTTTTTAGTATTTTATTTGCTTGCACGCACTTCTAATTGTCATTAGAGTTAAAAAAAACTAATTTTCTTGCCTCATACGTCATGCCGTGCTTGACACGGCATCCCATATGTACTGCGAGAGATATGGGATTGCGGCGTTCGCCGCAATAGAGTTGTTCCGAAATTAAAAAATAACCATTCAGTTGTCACTGCGAGAAGGGCCAAGTGCTTTCGCTAAGCCTTGGCACTTTCGCTTTGCGAAAGCGGTCTTTGACCGGTTTTCCGCAGGAAAACTGCTTGGACTGGCTTCGCCACTCTGCCAAAGGCAGA
>Ga0136643_10006528_pt1 | contig 16719 bp, 7 predicted proteins | sample TergutLab28metaG_FD_96883 | JGI IMG/M metagenome (GOLD analysis project Ga0136643, IMG submission 96883) | Labiotermes labralis P1 segment gut microbial communities from Petit-Saut dam, French Guiana - Lab288 P1 (version 3) (version 3) | ecosystem: Host-associated > Arthropoda: Insects >... | reverse complement strand
GCACAAAATTAAAAAAAAAACCCTCAAGTTTCAAAATCAGGCCACGTCATGAGTTGCTCGCAGAACAGTCCCTATGGGGGGGGGGGAAGGGGGGGTAGTTTTGGCTCAAAATGTGGGTCCGTCAGCTGTAACGGTTTTTGTGATGAATATCGGAGATAGAACTGCTGTGTGTAAAGTAGAAACTTATTTTTTGCAACAAAAGTGTATTTGATTAGGGTGGGGTGGGGGGGTAACTAAACCATTTGGGTGTAAATGTGAGAATCCGTGAGAAACACCGCTGAAAAAAACTGACCGCTTTACAATATTTGTGTTCCAGAATGGGCAAAATAATAAATTTACGGCAGTGTATGTATTTCCGTCAAACACAACATTTTGTTTACTGTTATTATTATATTCAACATTGCTTGCTACATATTTTTGTCTGCACGGCCTTGTGCAGGTATGAATATACATAATTTAAAACCAAGTGGTTGCGTTAAAACTGTACCGCAATTTGCGAGATCTCGTAAATTTTACAATAGTCGTAACAATGGAGTATTGCTTTATTTCATCTTTTGTTACTTTCTATTGTTAAAACCTTGTTTCATTGTTCCTATAATTGTTAAACTGTTGTGTTTGACGGTAATATACCAGTATAAGTTATTGTTAATTTATCACAACAAAACGGGACGAATTTCAACAAAACAGAATTTTGAAGCTTACTGGCAGAGAACGAACTTTCCGTCGCATAAAGTTCGTGGATTTTCATGCTCAACAGAACGAATCTTAACTTCCCTTCAAGGCGTGGGTGTTCGGCCGTTCGCTCACCGAGATTGTGGTTTCGAATTCCGCGGGTGTCATGAATGTCTGTGTTGTGTGTTTTATCAGGTAGAGGTCTCTGCATCGGGCTGATCATTCGTCAAGAGGTGTCGTATCGATTGTAGTGTGATTGTGATCGTGAAGTCTCGTTAATGAAGAGGCCCTGGCCCACTGGGGGCTGTTGCACCATGAAAAAAATCATACTGTCAATAATACCTGTGATATTATTGTTACATCCGCTGGAAATGGCTGTTAAGGCTAATTAAGGAGGCTCTTTAGACGCGTTCACAAATTTGAAAAAGCGATTGAAAGCTTCGACATGTCTGTCCGTCTGTCCGCTACGTCAATCCTTCTTTCCGCATGGAATAGTGCGTTTCCCACTGGAGAGATTTTGGTTAAATATGATATTTGAATATTTTCCCACTCTGAGAGGGAGCCGCGGTAGCACAGTGGTTAAGGTGCTGTGCTACAAATCGGAAGGTCGCTGGTTCAATCCCAGCTGGTGTAATTGGATTTTTCATTGACATAAAATCCTTCCGATCGCACTATGACCCGGGTGTCGACTCAGCCTCTAACAGAAATGAGTACCAGGAGTATTTCATGGAGGTAAAGGCGGCCGGTACGTAAGGCTGAAAACCTACCAACATCCTGTGCCTTTGTTACGAACTCTGGTAGCCGTAACTTCCTGGAACCCTCTGGGCCCCTCAGGGCCTGTAACGGGACTGCTTTTCCTTTACCTTTTTACTACTCTGAGATAGTTTGCAACCAGCAGAGTTCCAAGTTCTCAGGTTTCCACACAGTCACCTTCTTCCGCAGCATGAGCTTACTTACCTAAGTACAAACTTAGCCTTGCTCCCGTATAATCATAAACTGACATCCGGCTGATTTAATCGCCGGCGGACAATTAGATAATGCCATAAGTTAGGCCACGGTGAGTGGGGTGGGAGGGGGAACTGATTCTTGTGCGACTATTCCAAAGACTGATACTGTCTTGCGCTTCGGTCTCAAGACATCTCAAACAACGCCCACAGCCACGCCCACCAAACAGGACCCAGGGATGTTATTGGCTGCTCAGAATCATCAGCATCATCATGACCTGGACCGCCCTAAGATCACAGCTTCAGTGCAGAGAGAACTGTCGGAATGATTGGTTCTTGTGCCTCTCTGCTCTGCAAGTAATTAAGTTCTTTCACGCCTTCCAGAAAGCAGTCATTTATTTATTACGATGAGGTAAAGCAATTCTGACCTAATGCATCGAAATGTGCTACTAGTTCTTCCACCTAACTCATTTTGTAAGCTCACGTTGGCATTTCCCATTAGACATACAAGGTGTGTTCGAGTAAATAACTCAGTAGTGTGATAAGCCAGTTGAGTTATCTGCTTAATAATTCCCCACTTTTATGGAAACAGCAGCTCATTCCCTCATTCAACAACACCCACCACCGGTATGTACCGTCTGATATATCTGTTTCTCCTCACCTCGCACGCCACGTCTACGATCGATTTTAGTATTCCCAAGTGGCTCTTCCATTCAAAGTTTGTAGTTCGGACTGTAATTTTGTACCTTAAATTCATTCCCTCCCGTGGTAAGTTGGTCCGTGTCACCACGGCTTGGCGCGTCCTCGGGTTGCGAATAGAGAACGGCCTCCGGTATGGAGGGTAGCTGCGAGTATTTTGAATAAACAGTCGCGGACAGCTGACAAGGGGTGGTCCTACAGCTTGGGGTTTGGGCGAGGTGTTGACAACTCCTCACCGTAAAAACTGGTGTTGTTGCGGATCATGAACACCTGCCTCGGACCTTCATTGATACGTTGGTACGAACTAAGCATCGAAAATTGGACGTGAGATTCGGTACGTGGGATGTTAGGAACCTGTATTAGAGCAGCAGCCAGGGAATTAGCAAGATATAAATTAGACTTAGTGGGTGTGCAGAGGGTTAGGTGGGACAAAGGGGCACGGTAAGAGTAGGGGATTATATTTTTTTCTATGGGAAAGGAAACGAAAATCATGCACTGGAAACAGGATTTTTTGTACACCACAGAATAGTATCAGCAGTTAGGAGAGTGGAGTTTGTCTGACATGTTTCTTATTAGGAAAGGTTTGAAACAAGGACATGCTCTATCGCCATTGCTCTTCAGCATTGATTTAGAGTAAGTTCTTAAGAGGGTTCAGTTAAACCAGGATGGTTTGAAATTAAATGGTACACATCAGCTTCTGGTTTGTGTTGATTATGCTAATATATGGGGAGGAAGCGTACATGCTATAAAGGAAAAGGCAAAAGCTTTGTTAGTGGCTGATAAGGATATTGGACTAGAAGTAAATACAGATAAAACTAAGTACGTGGTCATGTCTCGAGATCAGAATGCAGGACGAAGTCACAGTATAGAGTCTGATAATAGTTCCTTTGAAAACGTGGAAGAGTCCAAATGTTTGGGAACAAACTTAACAAATCAAAATTATATTCAGGAAGAAATGAAGAGCAGACTGAAGTCAGGGAATGCTTGCTTTCATTCGGTGCAGAATCTTTTGTCTTTCTGTTTGCTATCCAAAAATTTAAAGATTAAGATATACAGGACTATAACTCTGCCTCTTGTTTTGTATGGGGTGAAACTTGGTCTCTCATATTGAGAGAGGAACGGGGCTTAGGTTGTTTGAGAATAGGGCACTGAGTAGAATATTTGGGCCTAAGAGGGACGAGGTAACGGGGGAATGGAGGAGACTGCATAATGAGGAGCTTAATGGTCAGTACTCCTCACCAAATATTGTTCTGGTAATAAAATCGAGCGTAGTGAGATGGGCGGGGCAGGTAGCGCGTATGGAGGAGAGACGTATACAAGTTTTTGGTGGGGAAACCTGAGGGAATGAGACCTCTTGGGAGACTCAGGCCTAGATGGGAGGATAATATTAAGATGAATCTTCAGGAAGTGGGATGTGTGGGTATGGACTGGATCGAGGTGGCTCAGGATAGGGACAGGTGGTGGGCACTTGTAAATGCAGTAATGAACCTTCGGGTTCCATAAAATTCGGGGAATTTCTTGACTAACTGAAAAACGGTTAGCTTCTCAAGAAGTACTCTGCTCAATGGAGTAAGTAAGTAAGTAAGTAAGTAAGTAAGTAAGTAAGTAAGTAAGTAAGGAAATACATCCCTCCCATGTGTGCTACATATCATGCCTAACTTAATTACGTTAATAATTATGCATAAGGCACTGAGAGGTCTCGTCATATTCTTAGGATTTCGACAAACAAAAGCAACACATGAGTCCGGTAGTGCTCAGGGCCCTTCTGGAGTTAGTAAGAGAAAAATTAATGTACGTACTGGGACTCGAACTCGGCGTAGCTCGTAACAAATGATATTACGGAGACATCTTGGTTCATAATCCAAGCAGTAACGACACAAATATTATACGGCGCGCACAGGGCTGTAAATGTCCAAGCTAGGAGTCACACTCTAGTCCAAATGTGAAAATTACATTCCCAATTCTTATTCTTTGTCCTGTTTCTTCGATATGGAATCGCTTTCCCTCAGCACTCAGTATTTCTGAGACACGGGTATGTGACTTTGTATTGCTGCCGAAGAAGGCTCTAGAGTACCGTAAAATTCAGTAGCTTTTACGTAAAATTTTGAATTCTCCATTTGAATATGTAAGTATGGAACCCGTATCGTGGAACAGATGCACACTGCTAAGGAGCAGGTCCTTGCGCGTTTTATATTCTAGTTCTTCTCAGAGACATAGTGGACTAAGAAACAATCTTCGCATATTTTGAGACAATCCGCATTTTTTGCAGGCCTGTTATGAATTAGGCCTCTATAGATATTATTTCTTTTTTAGGGACCACGATTTAAAATTTAGGCTTTATAGAGGCCCATTAAACTAGGCTGTGTATTTTTGTAGAAATTGCTTCTGGACAGTGTAGTTGTTGTGAAGCAAAGGTTAGGTCTACTTCCTTGTTCGTAGAGTGCGTGTTCATCTGAATGTGCATAAACAGCTTAGGCAGCTTTACCACAGGAACAACACAACACTCGTTGTTTCTTGCCAGTCTGTATTTCCGGGCCATCGTACGATAGACCTTTTTAATAATCTTACGATGGATTAATAATAAAAGTACGAATTGACGCAAGAAATCGAAGTTTGCAAAATTAATATATAGGCCGTGTTAGGATTATAGACATATGGCTACAATATGAGGCAGTGATCTTTCCTTCAAAATCAGTCGCTGGAATCATGTAAGGTATATCAGTTCCGTTACAGGCCGGAGGTGTCCAGAGGGTTCCAGGAAGTTAAGGTTCCCAGATTACGTGACAATGGTCCAGGATGGTGGTAAGATTGTCAGCCCTACGCACCGGCCGCCATTACCCCCAGGAAATGCTCCTGGTACTCCTTTCTGTTACAGGCTGAGTCAACTCCAGGGCCATAGTGCGATCGGAAGGATTATGTCAATGAAAAATTCCAATGACACCATCTGGAATCGTACCAGCGACCTTCCGATTTGTAGCACAGCGCCTTAACCACTGTGCCACCGCGGTCCCCGAATCGTGTAGGAATCATCAGCAAATAACTGCAGAAGAAGCTGCATGTGTATTCAGTAGACAGTCATGCTGGGCTATGTCGTGTGGTCGTCGTACTTTTTAAGTATCCTGGACAGCTGTCTGCATTATCCTGCAGTATGATAAGGACTTCAGGGTTGAGCTGCTTGAGTAGTTGACCCAAACGTAGAATAAATGGCCCATAAGAAATGGAAACGAAGGAAAGAACAGAAAATGGTAACGGGCAGTCCGTTCGTGTTGGCTGTGTATGTCGGCTGCAGCTTTATCACTATGAATGATAGGCCAGTATGGTTTAATAAATAAAGCATCTGATTAGTTATTTAATTACACACACGAACACATGCACATGTTTGTATTATTTAAGAAGTCTAAAATTTATATTAAGTCATTTAAAACGCTCCTACATGTTTCGGTCACACAATCAGAATGCAGGTGAAATGATAAAAATACTATCTGATTATTACTTACGTGGGCTATTAGCCACACAGTGCCACGATGATACGTACAGTGGCACCAGCGGATGACTGATGACACGTCCTTTGTGTTATTTAGAAATTAAGTATGCCGATGGGCAAGAATAATGCGGTGTTTGCGAGACTTGGCGAAAGAATCAAGTCTTCTGGAATGTTTCGCCTTGTCGGCTGGTAAACACTTACCGACGTTTCGAAGGTAGCACATTTCTAACACAACACCCAAAAGTCGTTAATCCTCAGTTCACTGTCTATTTCTTACAGTACGTCTGTGAAGTTAAAGTGACTTGTTCTTTTTCATTGTTTATGAATGAAATTTATTAAGTTTATATGTGCAAGGTTAATTCAATATTAAGAGGTTATCAAACCTCTAGAAACCACAATTAACCTGAATTATATTTAGAGACAATAATATAAACAGCCAACTAGATGCAACAGTAACAAATTTTTATTGATAATTACAATCAGCTCAACATATTTCGGTATCAGTGTATGAGTGATGCACAGTCACACAAACATCAAAAATATATTTAGAGATACAGTCCGTACCGCTCATTACACCCATTTCCTCCCACTAACAGATAGCAATCAGTTATTGCTACACAAGAAAATAATCTTTTTTTTAATCTCTTTTATGAGTTTTACACAAAACACACACACACACACACACACACACACACATATATATATATATATATATATATATATATATGCACTGTGGGTGCAGCGTAGAAGTTTTGGATGTTAAATTTGACGCTACTTAATCACTAGACTTTTAACGGGTTGAATATTGTGATGCCAGGGAATTGCTATAGGAATGTCGTTCTAGGGATTCGATACTAGTTATTCACGGCACCGTATGAAGTTTGCGTAAGCCTAACTTAACTGTGTAATATGACATGAGCAATTGATATGTGGTCACAAAATAACGTAATAAGTAACCATCAGTGACAGTGCAGCTTAAAGACATAGAACTTGACCTCTGGTTACATTTTAAGTCCACTTCTAGCTGTCTGTTAGAACACTCTGCACATTGAAACGGAAAGAATTGTCATTTGGCTCGAGCAGTGTTGAGAACATATACATAAGACAGATTTAATCAAGAAAAAGAGGAGAGTCGTTTGTTTACTGCTAGAGGAGAGTGAGAGTTTGGCGTGGCTGACATAGTTCTCACCGTACTGGGGGCTGCTGGTTGGCTGGCATTGAAATGCGCACTTGCATTTGATTTGCTTTTATTTTCGGTGAACGTTGTGTAGAAATGAATTTTTATCTTGCTGTCGACGATTCCAAAATTCAGTATTTCTCTTCCGTTTCTTCACATTGACCGCCTCAATTTCGGTCAAGTTTCACAAATGTGAGCTAAAGTCATCGATTTTTCAGTTGTGGTTTGAGATTATTAAGAAGTACACTTCATAATAGTAGACTGGGGGACCGCAGTGGCACAGTGGTTAATGTGCTGCGCTACAAATCGGAAGGTCGCTGGTTCGATCCCATCTGGTGTCATTGAAATTTTTCATTGATATAAAATCTTTCCGATCGCGCTATGGCCCTGGGGTTGGCTCAGCCTCTAATAGAAATGAGTACCAGGAGTATTTCCTGCGAGTAAAGGCGGCCGGTGCGTAAGGCTGACAACCTTACCACCATCCGGTGCCGCTGTCATGCAATATGGGAACCTTAACTTCTTGGAAACCTCTGGGCACCTCTAGGCCTGTAATGGGACTGCTTTACCTTTAATAGTAGACTGAGTAGCTTCGTTACTTTTGAATATGGAAGTAAGCAACTTAAACTGTAGTTACTTGTAAGTAATTGGCACATCAGACTGTTTCTAATCGTGATGTGTATTTAAATTTTTTATTTGTAAACATACCTTACTGATGGTTAATTTCTTGGAAGATACAATGTCTGTGAGGCATGCAGTCAGTAGCATTAGTAGTGTTCGGCAGTATTAAAAAGGGGCACGCAGTGGCGCAGTTGGTTGAGGTACTGCGCTACAAGCCGAAATGTCGCGTGTTCGATTCCCGATAGCGTCGTTGGAATTTGTCATTGACTTAACACTTTCGGCCTCAGGAATATTTCCTGGGTGGTGAGGGGGCGGGTGAGTAGGGCTGACAACCCTATCATCTTCATGTGCCGAGTGTGTGTGGAAATCTGGAAACCTCAACACTGTTTTCTTTACCAAATGCGCCTCTAGACACTCCTTCTTTTTCAAAGATTTATTACCAAGTCGAGTGTTGCGATGCTTCGAGACGACCTCAAAATTTTACACGGTCGCCGTTTTGACTTGCCGGAAAAAAATTTGATACGCTTCTGTTTGCAAGATTATCATAAAAAGTTTAATGAACATTTGTAACACGATTATAAATTTAATTGGTATAGAGACACGAACACACAGGCCCGCATTTCCTTACAGTGTATGGACGCTGTGTTAAGAGTACATCCATAGTATTTAGTAAGGCGCAGTGTTTCTTGTTTCGTCCCATCCTCCAACCGGATTCCGGCGTCAGACCGTCGCCAGCAGGCTACTCAGTTCTCGCATATTCTCTCTTGGTCATCTCGTAACTTTTACTGTTAATCTACTACAGTAGTTTTCGTTAAGATATCTTAAAACATAATAATGTCACAAAGCTAACGAACAAGTTTTTCGTCGCTGTGACTTAGCTCCTTTTTCTCTGTAACGTGAAATCTCCTTCCTTACGCTATATAAGAAAACAGGATAGTCCTAAATTTATTGAACATGGTTATTTTGTGTTGACTATGGGGATTGGGAAGAAATAAGACCATGGAGCGTGTATGTTGCTTTATTTGCTTTCAACTATGATAAGAACCGTCCAGATTTAAATGTACTGCCGTCCAAATAATTTTCTGTATTTTCTGCGCAACATTGCAGCTTTTCCTTTCCCAGCTGATACAATTCTGTGTCTTTGATATCAGTCATCAGCTGTAAATCTGCTGCCGCCATGATTTTTTCTCTCCGCTACGAACATGTCATAATATTTCGGCCAAAAAACACAGCACATTACAAAATGTAAATTGGAGGTGAGGGGTGAATGCGTAGTCGGTATATTGACTCGCTACAGGCTGCACAGTTCGGGGTTCGAACCCCGATGAGGAAAAATAGTTTTCTCACTGACATAGGCTTAATTGTTTTTGACTTCCTGCATCGCCTACTCCGTTCATGAAGCACGAGGTTTCTAAACCCGGCTGTGCTTCCGTCTTCAGGCAAGGAAAACCTCTAATCAGGTGGACCTCTTAGACAGAGCCGTTCCCAGTGACTGGGTGACTGAGAATTGTTTTGTGCCTCCTAGTGACATTTATTTATCTGCACTGAAATTTCTGATCGTCCTGTTCGTACGGACACTGGGCCAGACAGCTGCAGGCGCTGCTACCGGAAGTAAATAATGTTGCTCTTTTGTTTTATTAAATATCCAAGTAGGTTCTGAGTTTACTTTAATTCCCAATATCCCCACTCTTCTTTATTTGTCTAAGAAAATTTTGAGGCCACAGAATTAAAAAAAATTGCTTAACGATTCTCCATGTGAAATATTTTACATTTTGACTAAAGGGCGAAGGAACATAGGACGACCGAGGAAGAGATGGAGGGACAAACTTCATCTTGAGGATCAAGGAACAGGAAACACACCTAACCCTTCAGGAACATGATGATGATGATGACTAAAGACCGCTAAGAGTTTTGGTTTATTTTATTTTTAGACGCAAATACATGGAATAGACAAAGTTTTGAAGACTATTGACAACAAACATTTTTAACGAGGGGAGTTGTATCGGGGGTTTGTTCATTTTACTGAGCAGCTCATCTTGCATGTATCGGTACCTTCTTTCCGTAGCTCATTACTGAACGAGGCAGTCTGCATTCGTTACGCTTGATGCAGACATGTAGCAACTTCTGTTCCGATTTCCAGTATCCCTTATTAGAAATCTCTCTGACAACGTTAAAGTGTTTTAGTTTCCTAGTAAGAGTTATTACGTAAGGTTATGAGAGACGTTCTTTGAGAGCATCACGCTGGTGAAGAGCGTTACGGAATAAGTACAGTTTATAATTCAAGTATAAAGAAAAACCAACTTGATGCACAACTTATTCTTAGTACATTTCGTCAACCTCTACATGTTTCGGGTGAATCTAGGCCCATCATCAGGAGGTACAATCATATGTATACAACAATTGGTACTTATAAATGTTGTCCTGGCTAGAATGGAACAATCCAACCAGAACAACAGACAGTCATCTAAAACGAATAGTAAGTACCATTTGTTGTATACATACGGTTGTACCTCCTGATGATGGACCTAGATACGCCCGAAACATGGAGAAGTTGACGAAATATTCTTAGAATAAGTTGTGTATCAAGTTGGTTTTTCTTTACACAATTATATCGAGATGCACAGTCAACAAAACATAAAATTTAAAACCTAAACTTTATAATTCACCTTTTTCACACATTATATTTAGGGTGCTTAAATAATGGTAAGTTTTGTTAGGTTCCGCGCATGAAGGTTAAAATAAATGCCTACGGCATTTTGATCAGAAAAGCTGAAGAGAACAGAATCATTGGGAGGTCGAAGCGCTGAAGAGATGATAATATTAATGTTTGTTACAGCGGCGAGCCAACTGAGCAAATACGTGGACAGGTTTGAAATTATTCAGTATAGGGAATAGTGACATGGCTCACGAAAGAGCAGTTTGTCGTAACCAACTGAAACACAGTTTTACGGGTGAAAGAAAAAAATTGACAGATCCCTAATAGACCTATGCATAAGCACGTCATGTTTTTACGACAGTATAAGGAGAAGCACTTTTCTTGTGGGCACAGCATTTTGACAGCAGGTGTGTTTGTAACCCAACTGCCTAATAATGCGGAAATCTCAATTTTACGAATTGTTTGGGTTACAATAAAATGCTGTTTTACGAGCGACATGACTACTCTGATGTGCCGTCGTATTTCGTGAAAGTCGCTAGGCATTTTGCTTGTTCATTTTGACCAGCCAACTGGAAAGGAAACTGCTAGTTGGTAGTATTTTATGTTGAATATAGAAGTCGTAGTAAATATAAGATGTTGTACCGCGGGGACATAAGTGACGTAACGTTTGTGTGTCTGAAAAGCGGGGTCATATAATTTCCACGTGGCTTATTCAAATTAATTATGATTTTGTTTAATTAGGTCTATACTGTATATATATATATATATACACACATATATGGAGTTTATCTAGGATCAGGTCGAAACTGATTGCAAAATTTGCTTCTCACGTACTTAATATGATGAGGCTAACTACTTAAGTAATGCTTTTTTAATGCAACTCAAATGTTATTATTAACTATAGTCCCTTTAATTTCTTCATTCGAGTGATCCTTGATTTCATTCATGATACAGTCCAATAATTAGAATTAGTAGGAATACTGATCTAATTATTATTCATGATTTGATACACACAGGTTATATATATATATAACCTTAAAATACGATCTGACCAAAACGAAACAAAGAGGCATATGGCAGTGCACGTAGATTGCTCCAGTACTGCGAATTGTTGGACAAACTTTCCGCGATATTTCGCTATATTTCAAGATTTTTGTGTATTTGTGTATTCATTCCACGATTTCTCTCGGAAACCCGAACGATGTTCCGCGGACCACTGTTTGAGAAACACTGCTGTATAGCGTGGAATATCCTGTTGGTGAATATAACCTGGCGATTGCTTGGATGGACTGAACAAAACCACACAAGTCCTAAGTGAGGGAGCTATATATCATACAGCCTATATACAGTCGGCAAGGTACGACAGGAGTTGTCGGCAGAGTGGGAAGACAAGATTTGATTGCCTTCATAACGCCAGAACACTGCGAGAAACATGTGTTCTAGCGGACCTGCGAGATAAGTTTATCACTTGCTACTGATTTGAATATTTTCCGGTGGAACAGTATTAACGAGGCAGTAGAGTGCTGTGCTGTGCTGTGCTGTCGCTCGGATCGTGTGTACATAGAGTGCGACGCTTTCTGCACAGAGGAGCAAAATGGTATATGTGCGCTTTATAGCGTTGTTGCTTTCCGTTTTGGCTTTATGAAATATCCAGAAGGAGAAACACAAAGGGAACTGGAGGAAGAGTGATGCATGTCGTTGATATCTGGGAGATAAAAATTTGGAGCATATGCTCATCGGATCTGCTGCTAGTCACACACAGCATACACCTCCAGCTATTTTCCTAAACGTACAAATTTACCAAAAATATTTACAGTTCACTGCACATAAGGCATCACCAGCCCACATGCTGGATTTTATTGGTGGCTTGACAGAGGAGCCGTTCCTGGAACCCATCGGCGTTACGGAAGGAAAATCCGTTAGTGTCGCTTCTCTGGTTGCAAACACTGAGGTAATTAAAAGGAACACTTTTTTAAGACCATACATACTGCGCATCACTCCATAGCACACACACGCTTTTGGATTTCGTGCGAGCTGCAAGAGGGGTTACTGGCACGAAAATTGGGAGAAAATTTCTATAAACGATGGACAGGTAAAACGCAAAGAAGGTCGATAAGGAAGGGAATGGGAACAAAAAGTGAATGGTGAACAGCTGTGATTTGTGGTTTGTTTAAGCATATTGTCAGAAGCTTGGCTTACGTATCATCTTACTCTGCTTTATAGCCTTGCATAATATTATGATAAATGATTGATGAGGTGGAAAGAACCTGAAAGCAATACAGTGAAGTAAAACGTAACAAGAAGAAGATGAGGCAGAATTAAAGAGGAACTAAAGAGAAGAAAGAGACGGTGAGGAAAATCATAGAGCGAAGATTTAATAGTAAGAAAAATAAGATGCAGAAACAGAAGAGGAATGGATAGAAGTAAAACGATAAAGATTAATATCACTTGTTATTTACGTCATATTCCCTCGTGTATTGTTCAAGTGCCCAAAACGCATTTTAATACTTAATTACTCTTAATGGATAGTGTTTGAAAGCGTCACAAGTTGATTGGTACTGTCAGGCAGCCTACTGATGGGAGGTGGAAGCCTAGCAGAAGCAGTGGTTTCCCACTGTCACTGTGTCTGGACCGATTGTTTGGCCCATCATATTGTTACCAAGTGCATTTTCTATGCTGGCATTTCATCCGGAAGGCAGTGGTGACTGTCCGTGTACAGAAGGGCTGTAGACATGTGACGTCTTGATTTTATCTCCACTGACACGAAGTCTGCTGTAAGCTTAACGCTCTGTCTTACATTCAGTTCCCTAGAGACTGGCAATACACCGCCCGTCTGTTGAACCGTCCGTTCGTCGCGTGATTCGACTGTGCCAATCGGAATTACATTTACTATAGAGCAGCGTCTGGTGATATGCTGTATGGCGAGATCACAGCACCTTTTTTATACAGATTTGCTGTCCAAACCTTTTAGAACATACGACGATGACCGTAAGAACAAAAACTTGTAACATACGGAATTTCTGACGGGTAGGAAAAGGAAAATATTTACTGTTTTCTGATAAACGACTAATCTTAGTATGATAGATAAGTACTAACGTTTCGGAGGAATATGCTGCTTCCATTTGCAGAGTAAAAGGGTGTAGTTCCCTCAGCATGAAGGTAGCAGGTCCGTACAAGACACTGATGTCTCTCTACAAGTCTGCTTCACAACCCGCCTGGCAAAACACAGATTTCCTGTATAAAAGAAACTGATTTCTAGATGTAGTTATTATCAAATACGAAAGTATACCACCGCCATAGAATCACAAAAGGAGTGATGACAAACTCAGGTACAGATTGCGAGTAAAATGAACGTGTTGGCAGATGAAACGGGGGCCGAGTTGATTGTCGCTCGGTACAAGACAGTCAGTGTACATATGACGTAACAGTGAGGCGCTTTTGTGCAACCATTGTTGCAGTGGAAAAACAATAAGTCTTACGTATTGTGAGTGTGCGTTTGTAGCTTCAGGTATCTAGCATGCAATACGCATGCGCCATGTGCTCTGCAATATTCTTCCACATTGTCTTATAAACGGCACGATTTTCGAAAGAGAGTTATCGAACATTAAAATGTTTTTTAAATTTCTCAACACCTTTCGTTTGAAACGTTTCTCAGTCTAGGAAGAGCTGAATGAAATGTGATCAAAAATGTATATTGGATTTCAAGTACAGTAGAGTACAGTACAGTACAGTACCCGTTATTCCTATCCGATTTTCATGAAACTTCAATTTTCTTTCGACAGATTTTAAAAAGATACTGATATAAAAGTCATGAAAATTCGTCCAATGGGAGCCGAGTTGTTTCATGCGGACAGACGGACGGACACGCATACATGATGCAGCCAGTAGTCGCTTTTCGCAATTTTGCAAAAAACTGTCTCCTTCCTCCACCTGAATCTTTAGCAGTTATTGGTTACTCTCTTGTGTGTCTTGGGTTCATCCGAGCCCATTTATGTAGCTCCAAATGTATGCACCTCCATTCGAGAGGTTCCCCCTTCAAGTCTCATCCGGATAATGGCTGTTGCGAATAAAATTGTTGGTCGATTTTTTTTTCAGATTCTCCAGGCGGATGTCGGCTTGATGCGGGGATATGTGTTCAGTCCCAGACATAGCCTGACTATATCAATTTTTTACAAATGTGCAGAATGCCACTCCTGAATATCTTACGAATTCCGCTGTATTTTCCTTAATTATTACTCAGTGGCACACACAGCCTCTCGCTGCTGCCATACATTATTGAGAAGTTAGACACTCTTTAAGCGAGCAGGAACCAAAATGCTCAAATGCAGTATCTAATCACATAAGCCACTGCGACACACTGCGGTAAGGACTATAAGCTGCGTTCTGTTCTTTCCTAGTAAATAAGTAAAGTGCATCCTTGTACAGGCACTGAGGCTCTGTATAGGCCGTACGGCACATGGGGGCAGTAGAGGTATAGCTCTACTCTTTCTTGACCACGACACTAGAAGGGGGTGAGGGGTCAGCGTCTCGCCCCGGCCGCTCTTTACCCCCGGGAAAGACCCGGTACCCATTGTACAGGAGGGTGGATGGGCCCCAGGACTGGTCTGGACAGATGCGGAAAATCTCGTTCCCACCGGAATTCGATCACCGGACCTTCCAGCCCGTAGCCAGTCGCTATACCGACTGCGCTACCCGGTCCACTCTCTTCTAGAGCCTTTCCTGTATTTGTTAATGCTGATGTCGCTACTTTATTGCATGCTATAAATACTGAGGTCGTTAAATGACTGTGTACAAGTGAATGTCATTTGTCAATATCTATTTGTTGTCAGAGCGAACACAACGTTTAGAACACTATATATTCATTTTTCATCTACTGCATGGTTCGGCAGTTTTGGCCACCATCAGGTGGAGTTTACAACAACATACATGGAAAAAAAATACGTTAGTGGAGGCCTCTCCTTCGTCGTTAACACACTGAAATGAATAAACTTTAGACAATTCTTCACTATGAGGGAATAATAGTCTAAATTTTCCCCGTATATGTTGTTGTAAAATCTACCAGACGATAACCAAAAACCGATCGAATGATGCAGTAGATGACAGCTGAATGCACAGTGTTCTAGCAGGTGTATTCGACCTGACAATAAGTACAGACATTATTTAACACAGACAGTACCAAAACAAATCACCCATTTTCATTCCAAGCATTAAACATCACACAAACCATTTCTTATCGTTGTGCCTATCTTCATTTGATCCAAACGTCCATTGAAGAACTGCTTCCCGCCATATATTATGTAATTAACACAAACTAATTTATAGAATTCTGTAGTATTCTGACGATGGTACCCGAAATTTAGAGCTATACCTCGCGGGGTTTGTTCACGCTCTCTGTTGCAGAAGTACAGAAGTACAAATACTTATACAAAAAAGTTAGGCTGAGTAATATCTGACATGTTTAGAATGAACCTTCTTAGGCCTGCGTTTGTATGCTGCAGGTGTCAGACTTGGACGTAGCCCGTTGTTGGTCTCTGTGATGGTATATGTTTCCGTGTTATAGAGGAGACTTGCTCCGCGTTACACATTCCGTTTGTTGTTTTATTGAAAAGGTGGATTGGGAGAGGTGCTGTCAGGGGGTGGATGCGTGCATCAAGCTGGAAGAAGGAAGCTGTAAGCCAAGGCATGCGAGATCAGAGCAGTGACTTGACGCAGGGTTTGAAAATATTCACCTGTGACATATCTAGCCCTTTGCATATTGGTTGATGCACTCTAAAAAAAACACCTCTGTTGCCGTATTTCAGTGATAACTTGAAATTTCTATTGCTTTAAATCTACTGACAGTTGACATTATTTGTCAGGCAACGCGAAAGTAAAAATTACTGACATCTGGGATGTGAGTCTATGTAATTTGGTCGACAGATAGGCCAAGAACGTTTCTGAGAAACCTGTCTATCAAAATAAACGACGTCATATTGTAATATATGCACCTCATCTTCGTTTAAATTAGGCATGCTTGATGATGGGATCCTGTCTTCTCTCTGCAGAATAGTTGTCACGTAATTCCAACGAACACAAGTAACTTTGCTGTCATTTTACTACACACATACGCGACTACATGATTCAGCCAGCTACGTGGTCATCTGCAGGCCGCTGAACTACATAAAACACAAAAAGTACCATAACAATTGCAAACTTATATACAGGGTTATTCGAAATAATTGTCGTTCTCCAGATGCAACCCCATATGATTTCTCTCTATGGGGTTACGTCAAGGATCAGGTTTATGTTCCTCCTCTTCCCGTAAGTATCCCGTAATTGAAGGTACGAATCAGAACCGCCATTGAAACCATCAACGCTGACATGCTTCAAACAGTTTGGAACGAAATCGATTATCGTGTTGATGTTTGTAGGATCACAAAGGGTGCATATATAGAGCACCTGTAAGGTATGTAACAAAAACTTGGAGTGT
>Ga0136643_10006524_pt1 | contig 16720 bp, 5 predicted proteins | sample TergutLab28metaG_FD_96883 | JGI IMG/M metagenome (GOLD analysis project Ga0136643, IMG submission 96883) | Labiotermes labralis P1 segment gut microbial communities from Petit-Saut dam, French Guiana - Lab288 P1 (version 3) (version 3) | ecosystem: Host-associated > Arthropoda: Insects >... | reverse complement strand
TCATCATTGCCCCTCTGAATGACTTCATCAGCACACTGCACCTCATGAGATGTCATGGACCAACTTGTGTGGATATTGAATGGTTCATCATTGCCCCTCTGAATGATTTCATCAGCACACTGCACCTCATGAAATGTCAGGGACCAACTTGTGTGGATAACGAATGATTCATCACTGCCCCTCTGAATGACATCATCAGCACACTGCACATCATGAGATGTAAGGGACCAACTTGTGTGGATATTGCATGGTTCATCATACAGGTTGGTATTTTCTTTCTCTGATGATTTCACACATTTTACCCAACACCCAGTGGTGTTGCTATCAACAGTGCAGTCTCCAGATATTTATAAATACTTCCTCCTTAGCCATTAGGAAACCAATGAAAGCTCTTTCCTAATGCACTTCAGTATCAGACAACATTCAGACAACTGATTACACCCTTCCACCTTCCATCTGGCAGATACTTTATCACTGAAGGTGACAAATTTCAAAATTTATGTGCACCAAATGTCAGCTCTTTCTCATTGCTTTTGGTCGTAATAAAAAATGTGGACAAAGTTCCTGAGTGACATATGTCTCACTTCATATCCTCCTGTAATCTTGTGCAATTTATATAAAAAGGGTTTGGAATTTCAATTAAGAAACTACTACATGCTTATTACTAATATTCAACGTGGCACTGCATGCAGCTCTCTCTAAATCTGTAATTATTTACACATTCAATTATTATTTATCTCATTACTTAATTCAACAGGGAAAAAGCAAGGCTTATATATTCACCCAAGTTCTGGAAATAATTGAATTCTTTATGTCATTCTTCACACAAATGGATATTCCAGCAATTTATAGACAAACAGCACATGATTTTTATAGGGTCTTACTGCAGTGACTACGAATATTGTCATCTTGTGCAATGTAACACTGTGTAGTTTGGTAGATGTGTACAGATGTTTCGGCAGAACTTACTACTTCTATCATCTGGCTAGATCTCTCATCTATTCCAACAGAGGCAGCAGGTTCCTCTGCAATATGAGTACACATCTACCAGACTACATGGTGCCACATATCATAAGGCAGCCATTTTCAACACCCCACATGATACTAATCAGCTGTACATGAAAAAAACGTCCAGCGTGTTACCAGTACAATTATTTCATAAATTTCACAATGAATACAAACATGAGGAGCCAGGATAGAGTAGTTGGTGCAGTGACTACCTATGGACTACATGGTCCGAGGTTCGAAACCCGGTAATGGCGAGAGATTTGCTCTCCTCTAAACCATCCAGATCAGCTCTGCGGCCCCCCCCCCCAGCCTCCTATTCAATGGGTACCATGGTTCTTTACTTTGGTAATAAGGCTGAGGCATTAACTTGACCACCCACCTCCATCTGGTACTGAGGTTATGAATGAGTGGAGCTATACTTTCACTATTCTATATGCCTTTATGGTGTAGACAGGAACAACTTTATGAATCAGTGCATGGCTTTGTCTATATTTCTACAATATTTAGTTTTAAAATGCTGTGTACAGTGATGTGAAAATGTATTGTGTCTGGAAGGGAAAAAATTCCTGTCCCTAATATATGTCAATATATGTATTAATTAGCAATATGGGAACAGAATCCGAAGGTCCAACATCACTAACAAAACAGCTAATAAATGGACATGATCTTGAGCAATTTAAATCTATCAACCCGAAGAGCATAACAGAGAATCTAAGAATATTCAGGAACTATATGTAACATTTGCACATCTTTTCTTTTGCAATTGACTGGCAAAAAACACAACACATTAAAATATGATTGATGAAAATACAGTCGTGTTCTTTCCAAAGGTTATTAATGAGCATATTTATCTTAATAATTTAATAGAAAAATTAAGGAGGAGAAACACAAGGAAACTGAAATTGTGACTGATGTTAGAATACAATTTTGTTTGTAAAAGATGCTGCCTGTATGCTAATAAAAATTCTGTGGCATTAAATATGAACATCTGAAAGAATGTGCAGCGAATGGATAAGAAGACAATTCATTACTTAAAGGTCTTTTTTTGGTTTTTTTTTTTCCACACACACATCTGTAATCATGTTTAAACTTTTGTAATTTTAAAGATGGAAAGCATTATAACTCCATCAATTTGAAAAAAAAATATTGCAGATTGTGATTTCATTGAAATATTTACAAAACACACTAGGCACAGGTCTTTAAATATTTTGGAAGCTGGAATGTTACAAAACTTAATTAAAGAAAAATATCATGTCATCAACTGATAAAACAAGCCATTAGGTGGAAGGAACATCACATTCAGGTAAATTTTTGATTAAGGATTTATAAAATAAAATACATTTCTTATGTGCCTTTACGCATATAATGTGCCCAAATTTGGTCATTATGTCGGAAACTAACCATTAAGAATCATTTAAAATTATCCCTGTTCTGTGCAGTAAGGCAGGTCACCATACATATACCAACAACTGTACTATAATTAGACACAATTATATAAAAACATGTACTAAACCTCCTACATATTTTGGCATTAGTTCTTTGCTGAATACCTCCCTAAAAATGGCCGAAACATGCAGGAGAATTGCCACATATTTATGTAGCACTGTATCTAATTATAGTGCTGTTGTTGGCATATATATATATATAGTGACAACAAGATGTCCAATAATTTGGAATAACCATACAAAAAATTTTAATATAACACACAAAATAAAAACAAAATTTTATGCCACACATAACCATAAGTGGCAATATATTTTGATCATCATTTGTTGTTAACAACCTTAAATAGTCCCAGTGCATTTACAAATTGACTATTTTTCACAGTACCACGCTACAAACGAAGGTCGCATCAAATATGGTCAGTCGCGTAGTTCAGGCCATCACATGTTGATGAAACTGCATACAGGAATATTTTATCCTCAAATCTATGATACTTTTTATTTCAATTGGAAATTTTAATGAATATTTTGTGTTTATTACTCTTTTATTGAGAAAAATAGATACTTTATGTATTAAATAATAATAATATTTATTAACTGCAATTGGTTTGTCACCCGGTGGCAGTGGTTATTTTACATGTACACAAAACATGAAATCGGTTACTACTAGATTTAAGTCGGGAGGGCTACATGAGAAGCATGTAGTGGCAACTTGTAATCTTGGGAACCATCTCAGCATTTGCTTTTAGACACAGGGAAACCAAGAAAAACCTGTGTTGAGGTGGCCAGGAACCTGTGTCGAGGTGGCTAATTGTGAAGGACAGGCATCTTCCATAGCATTCTTTACCATTTACGTTAAGACGTTATCTACCTGACGACGTTTGAATGGAACGACTGGAACATGTTGTAGGGAAGTAAATAATTGAATGTGCGGTGTTCCAATGTTGTGTTTGTGTGGATTTAAATCACTACTGGTAACAAAAAATCATATTTACTTTTGCATACTTCATAGATCATCGGTTTCAACAAAGCTACAGCTAAAAATAAATTTCCGCTACATGTTAATAATGTAACCACCCTCAAGACTGCTAAATGCATGCTGCACAACCAGTCTGAGCAGCATTACAAATTAGAGGCACAAGCGAAACAAATTTCTATCCATACTTGAGTGTACTGGCACATATCAGTGTGCAGGAGTTATAATACTGACATACATATTTAATCACAATGTTCATGTGATTAAACATTCTAAGCAACAAATAATTCTTGTCTATAAATTTAAATCATTTGTTGACATATAGAAAAGTACAATTTTTTTTATCCAGCATGCTAGAAGGTTTGCAGTTTTTGGTCTGGCATGTAAAGTGTGTACCATAAAGAAAGCAAATGTCCAAGCAGCTTCATGGCATGGCACCAATACGCATTTTTATTTCTGTCCGAGTAGTCTACAACTACTTCTTCTCTAGACACCAATACGCATTTTTATTTCTGTCCGAGTAGTCTACAACTACTTCTTCTCTAGACACCTGTTTGCAATCAGTTTAATTATCAACTAACTGATTTCCTGTATTAAAATACAGTACAACATTGTTTCATGCTTGCAATAACTATTGGCAGGAAGTGAATTGAACTGTTTCAAAATCTTATCAAGGCTTTTCCTTGTGAGAACCAAGCAGAACAGTGAAATACCTGTATCATAATAGAGTCACGACTTCATTTACTGAATGCATGAAGAGTGGACAAGGCCACTGTGTAAAAACTGGGAGTATTCTAAGGGCAAAGTTCATGGCAATATTAGACACTCTGGCTGCAAAGTTGCTTCAAAATTCTGCGAAATCCTCAGTAAAACACTGCACTAATAAAAACTAATTTACTCTTATCTCCCATGTAGGAAGGACTGTAAAGTATGGTCAATTTGTGTCAAGAATAGATGGATTACAAAATTAGACACAAGTCAAGGTGCAAATTCTCCTTTTATCTAACAGCATTTAATGAAGTTCCTTTATTAGCACTGCAAAAATTAAAAAAAAAAAAAAAACCTGCTTACTCTAACAGGGAAAGTAATAGTTGTTATGTATTAAAAAAAAAAATAAAAATAAAAAAAGATAGGTGTGATGTTCCTGAATATATTATGTATGACTCTGGGTATGTGGTTCAGTTGCATTGTATGTTGAAGTCATTCAAACACTTTAGCAACCATAGCTATTGCCATCATCCAGGTGAATGTAACTGAAGCAGAAGGTGGACTGTTATTGTTAATTGATGTACGAGGGAGAATCAAAACGTAAAGGCAAAGTACATTTAACGGCTTTAATAGAAGTAACTGTGAGCAATTTTACATATCATTTTTCTACATAGTCCCCTTGCAACACAATGCATTTGTTATATCGTTCAACTGGTTTCTGTATTCCTGCAGAGAAGAAGCTTTTTGGCTGCTCTTGTGGTCTTGTGTGTGCGATGTTGATGGCCGACCACAACGACCTTCATCAGTAACATGTGTTCAACCCTATTTAAAGCTTTGCACCCACTCATAAACCTTTTGTTGACTCATGGCACTCTGTCCATACTCAGCCAACATATGACGGTGAATTTCCACAGGTTTTGCTCCTTCTGCCCAAAGAAACCGCACTACACCACGTTGTTCTTCGATAGTGCAATCTTGCAAAGGAGCATCCATGTTTTCACCCTCATTGCTGCCACTCGACTGAAGGCAGAGTGCTGTACTGCACATGGCTGAACTCTTCAACAGGCATTCTCAATACTGAGCAATGCACCAGCTCCTCTCTGTCCTGGTTACTGCGTAATTTAAAAATTGCCTTTACTTTTTGATTCACCCTCGTATATTTGATGTATGTTTGTCCATGCATCGTAGTATAAGCGTAGAGAAGAAAACCAGCTAGATGCTACTGAATGCTTTATTGAACTTATAACCTGCTCAACATGTTTCGGGCACTTATATGCCCATCATCGGGAGCTCGAGACTATACTTGTGTTATTGCCGCATATGGTGTGTAGTGCCTTCGTTGCTGGTGGTCGGCTGTTAGGAGCAGAGCGGCGGGCTATGCATTCGAGATGAGGGAAATTGTGCAAGGAGATTATAAGTGCAATAAAGCATTCAGTAGCATCTAGTAGGTTTTCTTCTCTACGCTGCTATTGTTACATTGCAATGTTAGTATGAGTAGCAATGTAGACTAGCTTGCTTCCATCTTCCACTTCATTCATTACAAGGATGACAACAGCAATGTATGCCAAAATGTTGTAACACATATAGTTTCTACATATAATGTGGCTCAACCCTGAAAATTGAAGTCTGATCCCAGCCATGGGCCAAAAACACCTAAGGAAAAAAACAATTATTTTTAAGTTTTATAAAGAGCAAAGAAATATCATAACAATGATATCATATTAACTCACTGATACAAAACATTATCTATTAGTTTCAACAAGCTCACAGGTTGATGCTGATGATTCAGGTCTTCTAAGCTGTTATGCTCTTTTGCTGTGTTCCTGAATTTTTTGAAGCAATACAATACTTCAAAACACTGGGAACTATTTGCTAAGCAATACAATGTAGCATTCCACAACACATCTATCATCTAATATCTTCTAGGATCTGAATTTGTGTGATGTGTTCAAAACTGGTTTATGTAGGAAGTTTAACACATTTAATATGCATTTAAAGTTACGCTTCTCTATTCTTTCCTTTGATCACACATGCACATGCCCTGTTCAAAAAAATGTTCAACTAAAATTACTCACGTGTGATGAGTCGGATAGAGATGTATCCTGCGTTCTGTAAATCCCAATTGGAATTTCACATGTTGTGGAGCACAGCTTTTGGTACAGACGTCCATACGTTCTGATCCACATGTCATCTTTTGTAATTCTCATCTGCACGACAACATAAGACATCTATCGGTATCTGTATTACAAATGTTATATGGAACAACTAATGCTGAGTTTTATGGTGCATGTATAAAGTGTAAAAAAGCTGGTGCCAGCAGAAAGTCAAAACTTAGGTTTTGAATTGGAATTAATTAAATGTGAAACAGTACTACTTCAAAAACAGGTTAACTGTGACATCAGACCTGGAGAAAATGACACATACAGCTTGTCTAGAGGAATAAGGTAGCAACCTTACATGCCAGCCACCAACCAGTGAAGTGTGATTTCTAATTGTTTCCAAGGTATTACACAGTCAACATGTGATTTTAGAATGTAAAACTAAGCAACCATATTCACAGAAAGCTCTGTCATGTGCAGCCCCTCCAAAAATCAATTATTGTACAGAAACTTTTCTATAATTCTGCACTTTTACGGAATCAGTGGTTTAGCTTGGTAAACTTTGTAGATGGCTGAGACACCTTTTTAGTAAATAGCTGACTGACTTAAAGGAAGATAGAAAGAAACAAAAAAACAAAAACAAACAAACAGTTAGCTAGTTAGAGAAATAGATGGATAGCTAGCTAGATAGAAATCTAGCTAGCTGATTAACCAATCAACCAACTATCTACATGGACCTGAGGGCTTATTCAGAAGGTGACAGGTCCTCAGACAGTCTAGAAATTCCCTGAATTTTATGAAACCCAGAAATTCAATGCATATTCTTTGTATAGCCTTGTACACTACAGTCATGGTTGCTACACTTACACTGTGTAATATAGGATAGCATTCACTGCTACGCTTCTACTGCATAATACAGTACAGAATTTATTGCCAGATTTTACATGCCATCCAGATTGGCTCAATGGCCCACCCAGGCTCCTATACAATAGGTACTGGGTCTTTACCAAGGTAAAAGTGGCCAAAGTGCGGTGCTTAAATCCACCTCTTCCTTATAGCACCAGGTTGTGAATGGATTGTAACTGTACCTCCGCCTCCCCTCTGTGCTTGTCCAGGCTTTTCATGCAGATACCTTAGATTTATTTCTTCTCTTACAACTTTTATCTCCCTTTTTTCTCATATTATGTGGGATTTACTTCTGTACGAACATGAACATAACGAATATGACCAGTTATCAGGTAAACATGCACAGCTTCAGCAGCTGATACTGCCACCACTACATAATACAACTCTATGTTGTTGCACTTATGTACTGTATTTCTTACACTGCAGTGCGCTGATGACAACATATTTACCGATGTCAGGAAACCTGATCCTGGGGCCTGATCAATGCCAAGCAGAAGACGCACAAATGTGATGACATAATCCTTGACAAATGCCTGGTATAATAACGTGTCCAGCATACTGGCACTGAAAACACTGCCGGCAGCGAATGGCAATCGGAACATGTATGAGATGTGTGAACCTCGTTCTTTCTCACGCTGTAACATTTCAATGTTCACTGTGCATAAAAAATGACTGGCTTTAAATGACAAGAGAAGTACAAGGCTTGAGGGCCTCTTAAAATTACTGTATTCTGTGATGCGACATCATGTAGTTTGGTAGGAATTTTCTGCAGTTTTGGTGGAATGTATCACATTGTTTATCAAGGTGGATGAGGCTAATATATGTGAAGATGGAATGGGGGACAGTATATTATTCTGATACATCAATACACTTCTACCAGTCTACATGCTGTCAAATCACACAAGAAAGTACTGTTAAAAAGAAAATATATTCTTGTTTTTTTAAATAAACTAACACCTTGGTAACTGGGTGTAATGCTCTAGCTTGACATTTCAATAGAGATGAATTATTGTGCTTTATAGAAAGGAAAGCAGCAAATGCAGATATGTGTGAAGTCTTAAGGAAACACTAAATCAATAGGGTTACCAGCGAAAAAACCCTGACAGCACATTCACTGGCACTGAATAGCTGGAACAAAACACCCAATACCTTTTCCATTTTGGAGAGATGAAGGGCGTATTTGTCATGAGCTCGAAACTGCATGAACCTCATGTTAGATGACTGTGATAATTCTGTAATGCTCTTTATGCTGGGGAAGAACCTGAAATCATAAAAACATATGCGCAGGTAAAAAAGAAAGAAAATCTCACACATCAAAGTCAAGTAACAAACTCAAACATAACCATATATTTAGTTTGAGTGATAGCTGTATGGTTGTGTCTGACTGAATTTATTATACAAAAAGGTAAAGGTAAAAGTAAAGTGATCCCATTACAGGCCTGGTGTGGCCCAGAGAGTGGGTAGAGATATAGCTCTACTCTTCCATGACCGCAGCACTAGAAGGGATTTATTATATAACTTCGATTATTTGAAAACACAAGGGGGATGAATTGCTTAAAAAATGAAAACATTTCGCATGTTATTCAATGAGACATGGAAACCAAATATTAATACTGACTGGCAATGAATTGCATGGCTAAAGTTGGATTGGACAGCTTTATTTCATGTCTTCTAAGATATAAAGCCAGGTACTTCAGTAGACCACCAGTATTCCAGAAAACCTGCTATCACCATCTTTAGGGCACAAGAAATTTTGGTGTCTATGTATAAAACCACAAATTTCACATCCCAGAACACTGTAATCTATACCCTCAACATGCACTGTAATAAGAACCCCAAATTCCACTTTTTTATTATGTAACATATTGTGAGCTTGCTCTGGCACCAGTGCAACAGGTACAAGGGACAAGGCATGAACACAATGATCCTTACATCTAGTGCCGAGCTCCAAGAGTCGTTGAATCTATCAAAGGCACTGGGATAGCACTTACACGTAGCAGAATTACCTCAGCAATGCTGGAAACATCACTGCACACAATTAATACTAACAAACATAAACTCCTGAAATGTAGTCATATTAATGTCATGCAGCATAGGTTATTAATTAATTAATTAATTAATTAAACTACATAGATACAATAGTATGCACAATTAACTAATTAATTAATCAACAGCACAGAGAACAAAGAGAAGGAAAAATAGTAATATTATAGTATATTTTATTAATTAATTGTGTAATTGTAAGAAACAAACCAATATAAAAGAAAAATTAATATCGCGATGATGATGATAACAACAACAAAGACAACAAAGATGATGATGATGATGATGATGACAATGTTCATTTTTTCTTCCTTTTCGTCACTTTCCCTCCTACCCTCATCATTCCTTCACAGTATCCACCAGCTGACAGCCTTTGTCTGCCACTCTTACTACCATCTCTTGATGCCTCATCTAAGAATGGCCCCCTTTCAGGTCCAAACTACTTAGGTTGGTTCTCCTGTCACTGGTTGGCCCAGTTTGGCACAAGCAGTGTCAGTCTGCATAACAAGTGACATGGATGGTCAGTGCACTGGATTTGATATGGGGGTGGGAACTGCTTCACTGTACTTCCTTATAATAAAACCAACTATATGCAGTAATTTCTCTAATTTATTTTTGGAAAAAATCTCTACATGTTTCAGACAGTTCCTCCATCCATCATCAGGAGTTTTTCACTGTACGCACAGCAGTAGTATATGTCATACTGAAATTTCACAAATGGGTAAAATTGAATTAAATTTTACCCATTTGTGAAATTTCAGTATAACATATACCAATGCTGTGTGTACAGTGAAAAACTCCTGATGATGAATGGAGGAACTGTCTGAAACATGTAGAGATTTTTTTCCAAAAATAAATTAGAGAAATTACTGCATCTAGTTGGTTTTATTATAAGAATTTATCATGATGCACGGTCACCTGAATGTCAAAAGCTTCACTGCAGTCTACTATAATTTCTGCACATCCCTGTTTGCCCATGACCTAGTGCCCGTTCTCTTTTAGGCAACATGTGAAGATCAGTCCCCAGTCTAAGTCCATCTTGCTGCACTCCTACTCCACAAAAATACCCCTGATTGCTCTGTTTTTCCTCTTCTTGCTAGCCAGTTGTCACACTCACCTTACACACTTCACACATGTACCTGTCCCAGAATTCTTCACTGGACTACTGGCCCTTAGATGAGTCCACTACAGTTTCTCATAACAATAGGCAACAAACACCCACTGACAGACAGCAATATCCCATACGACTATAAATATCTACATAAATTTATTGACTTCATTGTGTTTCCTTGTTTTAAATACAATTCACTATATAATTTCCTTACCTTCTAGCCTCACAAATTACCCCATTAATGTGCAGACTGTGTATGCAGAAACAACTAACAGTGAGATTAACACAGAAGTTTAAAGCACACAAGCATTCACTAACATAACATGTAACTGCACAACAATGATGCAATGGTTCATCATTTTGTCCTCTTACTTGAACATAGTTTGTACAGCGACAATAGTGTTACAGTCAGCCAGTGTGTCCTCCTCTGCAGAGTTAGACATCTCCTTGTTCACCACAACAACATTCTCGGACAGAGTTATGCCAGCTCGCAGCAGGTCATCAAGGCTACAAAACAATACAAGATCTGCTTAAATGGGTGGATATCAATTCAGTTTTTCTGAACCAGACCTAATACCTATATAAAGACGAAGTCTGAAATTTTAGAATAACCATCAAATTATTGCAAGACAGACAAACTCCAATAAAAATAATGTCTCTGCAGGCTTTAACTTAAAAATTGTCATATTATTTTAACCATTAGTGCAAATGTTATTAATCATTTTTGTGCTAAATATTTTATTAAACAACGAATTAAAAATTATGTATCTGATGTTTATTGGACCGTGCATCATTGTGATAACTGAAGAATAAAAAAAACCAACCACTGCCACTTATTACTTTATTGTACTTCTTATGAGCTCAACATGTTTTGGTCACTACTATGCCCATCATCAGGAGCTTGCGACTATGATGTTGATTACCGCACTGGGCGTTTCGTTCTTGGTTTGCTGTATGTTGGAGGTTAGGTGCGGGTAGGCTGGAGTAGTGTCTTGCTTTAGCCCAGACACTACTCCAGCCTAACCACACCTAACCTCCAACCTACAGCAAACAAAGAACGAAACGACCAGTGTGGTAATCAATATTATAGTTGCGAGCTCCTGATGATGGGCATAGTAGTGCTGAAACATGTTGTGCCTATAAGAAGTACAATAAAATAATAAGTGGCATCTAGTTGGTTTTTTTGTTCTTCAGTTAAAAATTATGTATTACGCTCCACAAATAATGCACAGGTATATGTGTTATCTTTCTTATTTACTGCCTACCTGTCTGCATACCATCAAGTTCAGCAGTGAAGAACTTTCACCCTCCATATTTTTTACCAGGATCCCACTTAAAGATCTTTGCTAAACATACTTTGAAAAAGCAGAGGTAAAATTATCTCTCTACATGCCATGAAGGCATACAGGATTTGTGGAGATACAGAACCTCTCATTCTTAACCTTGGTACTAGATGGAGGTAAGCGGTAAACTCGTGTTTCAGCTATTGTACTGTGGGAGGCAGAGTTCCCAGTATCCATTTAATAGGTGGCTGAATTGAACCAGTGTGAACACTTTGAAGAAAAGAACAAATCTATTCCCTCTGCCAGGAATTCAGTGATTCCTCATTTGACCACCCTGCAGCCTTGTTAATACACTGAACTGAGCTCTCATGTACACCATGCAGTGCTGTTTACTGCTGTCAACTTTGATTCTTATTCACAAACTGTACCAAGTGCTATCTTTTGCTACTAAATCAAAACTAATGTAAACAAAGCCAGCATTTGCTGTCATCTTTTGGTCCCATTCAATATCCCTTGGTACCGTACATGCTGAACACACATTAATAAAAAGCAGAAAACTTTAATATTTTGAATGGTAGGATATTACTTTCACAAGAGGGTTCTTACCTGTCTATTGATCCAAGCATCCAGTACACCAGTGGGAAGTAGGAAATGGCATCCAGGAAGGCGATATCAGGACGACGTTCAAGAAGTAGAATGATAGGGTTGAGTGAAGTTTTAGAACGAAAATGTGCCCTTAGTGGGATAATAAAATTGTAGATACCATTTGATGCATAATCAGCAGCTAGGATGATGGTTTTGTTTTGCCAGTTATACTCCTTGGCATTTCTGTAACTGCAGTGTTCACACACCTGCAAAGAAGGAACTCAGTGTTAAAGGCAGCATGGAGAAGAGCAGTCCCTCCACAGCTGAGAGATATAAGCTGATAGAGACGAAACAGATCTTCTTGAAAACCGTAACATTCATATGCTTAGGATATACACAACAATGGGATGAGAATAACTTAATCATTGTGGATGGTCATACTTCATTAAATGCAGTAATCTATGAGTTTTGGTTCCTACCACTCTCATAACCCATTCTGGCCACAAGGCTGTATCAGACAGTTGCAGTCAACTGACATAAATTATATACATATTTAGTAGCACTTTTAACAATTTGTTAGGAATGTGTATAAAAGGTAAAATAACTGTGTCAAATTTTAGGCTATCACAGCAACGTTACTGCAGTTCCAAGTCTTCCAGGATGCTACACCATGTCAGTTGGTAAATAGTTACCAATGTTTTGGGGGGTCACAATGCCTCTATCTTCAGGGTCCAGTAGTCCACAAGTAGTAGAATGGTAGTATTATTCCTTGCTATTTAACCCTGAAGATGGAGGCACTCCATTCCTTTAATGTGTTGATAACTCTAAACAAGCCAACATGGTATAACATCCCACAACACTTGAATCTTCATAAATACTCTCATTTGTTTGTTCAATTGTTATGTTTTTGTATTGTACATCACATGAAAGGTTTTAGCATGAAGATTTCAAAATTAAACACCACTATGGTATTTTAAAACTCACTTGAGCTAGCTGAAGGCAGCACAGTGGTTTCTTCTCTTTGAGCAGGTAGCAGAGAGTTGGGCTCACACCAATGTATGGAGACACCGGAGGAAAGCCCTTCACGATGCTACAAGAAAAAAATACTTCATTAGGAATGTATCATAATATCAAGGAATACAAGTCTGCTCACTGGTCTGTAAATATAATCACATGAAAGCCTGCAATATTTACTTTAATACAGTATTACTGCTAAATACATTACACAGGCAGTATATATGTTTGTACATTTCCTTTCATTTTACTTTACAATTGTTTGTTTTAGGGACCTCAGTCATATTCTTTTATTTAAATTCCAGGCACTTTATATCTTCCTGGATGTGTGAATGTCTTGTATATGACATACAGCCAGATTTGAACCATATGCTGACACACAGACGGACAAACAGCCAGAGACAAGCAGACACAGACTGGCAGTCTAATCTGTAAGCTTCACTGGTACTAAAAATAACTTGTGTCTGATCACAGAGTCATATGCAAACTTTCATAATATTATTATCATAAATTAAATATATTATGCTAAAAGAAGGCTTATCATACTATACCAATGTGTGTGTGTGTGTATGTGTGTATGTGCCTGCTTATGTACAATAACCTAACCAAGTAAATGACACACTTAACCTCAATACGACACTCACTGCAATTGAAGCATCTCAAATGTATATCATACACCTGCTAAGAAAAGTTCAATTATTTTAAATGAAATCAGTTGACACATAACACAGATAAACTGTTCCTTTATCACAGCATTAACTTCTGTCATCAAGGTACGTGGAATTTGAAATGATGTGGCACTATGGAAATGGTGACTGCATTTTAATTCCACAGTAATGGTACAGTTCTGAAGAAAAGCAATGTCAGCCAGCTGGGCTACATATGTGCCATGTATACAGTGCAAACCATGGAGGGTGGGGGGATTGCTAAAAATATGACACATACAGGGTCCTTGTTTTATCTGGAAACTCCCTGTTGACTTTTTTTGTCATATTAATGTAGCTCACCCAGCTGACTGCCTATGTGCATGGCACAATAGTGGCTGGAAGTGCTAACCGAGAACTGTCAGATAAAACAAAAAACCACTCTTAGATACTTTGAGGTCAGCATTTTTCAGTACTGCTGTCTATTAGAAAGGAAAGATGGAAGTAATGTAAATAACAACAAAGACAGCTGTTTAAGACAATTGCTCCCTACCAAGCAACATCCACCTCAAATGGAACAACATTTTCTTAAAATCCATCAAATAACAAATGTTCAGTAATTTGCAGTTAATTATTGGCAATCTGTACATGTGTAGTGTTAACAAACTTGTGAGCAATACAATCCAATACTATGATATGTGGCTGTACTATACTTCATGCTACGACCATTTACTTGTTTACAATTACATGAAGACTATAAAATGTATAAATCCAAATTTTCGAGTAATTGTGAAGCATTTTAATATATGACCTTCTACACAAATGGTTTAAGGGGCCCATAATTAAGCATTACAATATAAAGATGACTTGACACATTAAAAGGATCCTGTATTGCAAGATAATGCTGTGTAGATGTCACAAAAATTTAGGAAGAAATATTAAATTTTCTGTATAAAATTTTAGTAAAGGAAATATAAAAATAATTGTATTCTGACATATTTATGTACGATCCTTATTTTCAGACATATTGTAGTGTAATGAATGTTTTTAAACGCTGAAAATACTCGAAGTATATACGGTCACCATATATTTCACTTTAAACCTAATGCAAAGCATAATGAACACAATTATATTTCTACATAACAGGGTGCGAAAACAACAGTGACATTAAAACAGTATTTTAAAATAATATGTAAACAAGCTTTAATTATAGTGATGAATATAAACCCCTAATTCATGACCTCATAATATGGCCATGTCGCACATACACACATTCAAAATTTAAAAAACATTCATCTCAGCAGAAAGAGTTAGAAAATACTGGCTCTCTGATATGTCACTTACCGTACATATTCATCACGCCATGTGCTGTTAGCACATTCTGCAGTTTGCCCCTCTGTAACGTCATATCTGAGAAGACAGCAAATTTGTGCAATAGGTATGTGAAATACAGTGGAAACACATAATGACACATGCAAATCATGAAAAGTTGGAGGTGTTACAATGGTTCAAGCATATTACCATTGAGATGTCCATCAGCAGGTAAAAATAGTTTGACTAATTGCAGGAGAAAAAGCATGGGGCAGATACAGAAGTAAGAGAACAGTGCAAAGATTTAAACAGAGAAAGAAGAGAATGTGTAAGGAAGTTAAAAATCTCCACAAAACACTCCAGTATACTGTGGGATTAATCTTGCTGTCAACTACATATTCAAGGTTCATTGACACTTAACATCATTCTTAATCTAATATGGTTTTGTGGATTATTTGCAAATGATATAAGTAACAAAATTTGGTAATAAATTGTAAGATTATGGGATTTAATTAGTCACAGTAGGAAACGAAGTGCTTGCAGAATTATAGGGAAACAAAAAGTCATACGTATTGTTAACAAGCAAACCATGTGAGTAAAGTAGTTCATAGATTGCACCATTAAAATGAATCTTGAAAGTCAGTTATCATGGGGTCCTGTTGTTTGAATCTTGCGACAGAAAAATAATGATTCTTAAAATCATTATTAAATTTCAATAAAGTATTAATAACTTATAGCAGGAAAACATCTTAAATTTCTTGTCATCATCCATTTATCTGAAAGCCACAAAAATCGTTTTCCTCTTTCATTTGCTTGTTAAGAGATGGTGAATTTGGAAATGAATTTGACAGAAATAGTTTTAAAGGTGTGGGCATAGAACTGCTGGTTCAGAATAGGGGAGCATGGTTAGCTTTCTGTGTTACACATGATATATTTCATGAGGAAAACTGCTGCCATGCATTTGCAGCTCATGTTTGCAGTAGTCACTGCTTACTCTTATGTGTGTTTGAGACAGAATATTAAGATCAAGTATGAAATATTTCAAAATACTTTTGTGTCAACAACAGTGATGTTAATAACACATTTTTCTCTATAACAAAAATTTGAAGAATAAAAATTCACAGCGGAAACTGTAAGGTAAAATTAACTGAGTAGAAACAATAAATATTTCATCTACTTGTGCTGCTTATTACAAATTATAATGTAATACTGCACAGTATTTTATCATAATTTAACCCCACAGTACATAACACAAATACCATGTACAAACAACATGTTTTAAGCAGAATATCAACACATCTGGGACAGTAAAACAACATTAAAACAAAGTACCTCGACAAATGTGATGAAATTTGAAGGAAATCTGAAGGACTCAATATGTCTACAATAACACATATGAAATTCCTGTACAAATCCAACATCAATGGATACTAAAACTGGAATCCTTGAAAAAATGTTTTGTACTGTTCTTTATTTAAATTACAGCATGGCTTCCTGCATTTAATTTGGCCACAGTCAAAGATATGAAACTTATTGCTTCCTGTTTTTTGGTTACTTTCTGTCCTGGACAAAACTCCATTTAATTTGGCC
>Ga0136643_10006523_pt1 | contig 16723 bp, 10 predicted proteins | sample TergutLab28metaG_FD_96883 | JGI IMG/M metagenome (GOLD analysis project Ga0136643, IMG submission 96883) | Labiotermes labralis P1 segment gut microbial communities from Petit-Saut dam, French Guiana - Lab288 P1 (version 3) (version 3) | ecosystem: Host-associated > Arthropoda: Insects >... | reverse complement strand
TTTGTGGCTTTTTAACTTGCCGATAGCCAACTCAAACTCAAAAGCACTTGGCTGAGGTACCGGTGGTTCTGCTGTGTGTATTTCTGCCTGCCCAACATCCTTAACCCCATGCACATTGAATAACTGGTAGAAATATTTCCTCCACCTAACCACAATACTGTGGGAGTCTGCAACCAGGTCACCTTTCTCATCCTTAACTATATTACATCTAGGCTGATACCCCTTCTTAAAGTCATTGATGCCCCTACACAAATCCCTAATGTTGTGAATCTTGCTGTTAGCTTCAAGTTCCTCAATTTTAGCTTTCAAATATTCCTTCTTTTTATTCCTGAAATATCTGCTAACTTCTCGACTTACACTGTTCAAATTATCTACATTACTTTGGCATGGATCCTGTACCCACTGCATTTTTGTCCGCTTCCTCTGATCCAAAAAACCTAAACATTCTTCATCAAACCAGGGTTTATGCTGCTTCCATTCGTGCATAACTAGACTCTCTTTTTCTGAGAAGTGGGGGTGCTCTGGTGAACATTAAGTGGTTTGATTTCAATAAAGGAGGATGTTTTCTGCAATACTGATTTGGTGTATCTTCTTTGTCGTCTCCCCCCCGATATTCTGAGGAGGCGCATTAGAAGGACGGGTACACAACCAATAACTAATAAAAATAACACTCATCAAATACACAAAATAATATCACAGCAAATGTTACTGTAATACCAAGAAACCTAACAAGCGGTACTGTAAACTGAATTACTATTAGACAACCAGCATACAATTAATCCTTAGAGCCTAGTGGTTGTGCTATGTACCATCTTGTTGAAGATTAAAAATTGTACATTTTGCTCATAGTACATATGTGTTTTGTATGGCCATCTGAACAAACTGTGATTATTGCCGTGCACAGCATTAATGGAATGTTTTTCATATCCGAGACAAATTGTGTCTGAATCTTTAAAATATGATTCAGATTACTGTTAGTCCACAAGGATTAAATATTTATGTACTTATTATAAAACATGCCAAACAAAATAAAAACCATATTATAAATGACAACTATTAATGGCTTCTACAATATGGAAATTATTGTCAAAGTCACAGTCAAGTAACATGCAGCATGTTTGGAATACGAAATACAACAAAATTTTTTGGAATAATCTTCTCAAGAACTAAATTTTCATATCACTTCATTTACATCAGTGCCTAATATTAATAACAACAGAAGACTGAACTCAGCATGAGATTCTTATTTATAAAAAGACATACAACTAACTGACAACTAAGTAAGATTCAATAATTTGTAGTTTTAAAATTAACTGCTGTCTGGCTTCTCTGAATATCTGATTAGCAGTAACTTCTCTCTCTAAAAACATTAAAAGTACAATAAAGTGCACATACTTGCACCAAGTGACATGGAAAGGAGCCAAAGTTTATTTCTGTATCCACAATTATTCAGGTGGAACAAGAACTAAGAGGCATATAGAAGCTACTATTATTTACACTTGGAATCATACATACAACATTAGAATTTAATTAAAAAAAGATACAAATGAGTAACTATATTTTTTAACCTAATGTGAAATAGGATTTCATGTTGGACTATAAACTCAATAAAATATTCTTAGAATGGTATAGTACAACTAAAAAAATGTCAAGAACATGAAAGCATTCACTTCTAAAATACCTTACTGCAGGTACACTACTCTTACTTTCATGTCATAACTACACAGTGTATAAAGAAGTGTTAAAATAAAGCATTCTATAAAGTCCATTTTCTGGAAATATGAAGCACAAATGTATTCATTAATTTTTTTCACATTTAACCTATGCAGTCTAAAACAGCTTGTACATAGGATGTTACTACAGTGCCTTTTTATCACTGGTGACAGAAGTTTTAAGGGGCAGATGAGATTGCCTTGCCTTGGAACACAGTTTCTCTCTACCCACTTTTCTGAAAGAATAACAGACTGAAGCAATGTCAAAAATGTGAGATAAGTTGGGCTTACAGATGTATTACCCTGAAGATATCACAAAAACTAAGAACATCAGAAAATATAAAGATACATAATTTAGACTTAGAACAAAGTACTTAAGATAATAAAAACATAATTAAGGATCTTAAGATCTTGTACTAGTATTATTACAGTAAGCGATGCAAAGGAAATTTCATGGATTAGCAATGTGGCATGAAAGGCAACAAAGGGAAAAAATGATAATTAAAGAATAAAAATGTGGTAATGATCCCAAAGCAGGCTTTTTATGAGGTGCTACACCAAGTGTAAAAATTAATGCAAAATGGGAAGATTATTTGTCCAATGTTTTGTCTCCAGTACTGTCCAATGAATATCCACAAAAAATGGTAAGAAACTTTACTTTACACACAAAGCTATAAGTCAAACTTTATTAATTCTCTCAAAAATGATTCACTACACAGAAGTTGTTTCGAGAATGTACAATGCAGATCCTGTTCAGATCAGTAACTTTAAAATAAAAATTGTGTTGGCTTATGTTATTGCAGAAGATACACAGCTGCAAGACAGAAGAAGGATGATGATATCAAAGTAATATGTGCTTGCACACCACTAAATGAAATAGTGATAGACAATGAGGGCTGGAGCATGTTGTGATGAAAAAAATGGCAAAGCAAGACATCTTTTGAAAGTGTTAACCAAACCCCAAGGTGGAAGAGATCATGTAAACTTTCGCACCTGGGTATATATGTCATACTAGACAGCTATGCAAGCCTGTGCAAAAAATAATTATATCAGGGAATAAATGAGGAAGGAAATGTAAACTAAGAAATAATGGTGTTCACTAAACTAACTTTTTACATTTTTATACTGCAGTCACACAGGAACCAGGGTAATGTAGGCAGTATAACTATGCCTCTAGCTGGACAGTCCAAGGCTCGAATCCTGACATGGAGAGAAGATTTATCTTTTCTTGAGCTCTGGGGACCACCCAGCTTCTTATTCAACAGGTACTGTGGTTCTTTCCCAGGGGTACAGCAGCTGGAGCATGATGTTGACTACTCAACTCCATCTAACACCAAGGTTAAGAATAAGTGGAGCTATACCTTTACTCCCCCTATATGTCTTCATGGTATGGACAGGGACAACTTCTCTTTCAGCAATGTACAGTTTTCTGTAAAATGATCTATCATGGAGTCACAACTGTATGGATGGTTATAGGCCTTCAGAAGAGCTTTTCAATTGTCATTAATAACAAATCAGCAAGTATGTGTCTTACTTTTGTACCTGTACACATTTATATGTCTGTCCGAAATCCATGGTGTACAATTACAATGACTACCTTCACATATCTAAATGGTGCAGTGCCACATGCAGTTGTACAGTCAATTGCTTAAACCTAGGACACACTCAAGCATGAAATATAAAGTAGTCCCCTAATAGGTCTTAACCTTGTCTAGGGAATGCACCAAAACATGTAATCTGCAGTGCACAAAAACTTCAATGAATTATATAGAAATAAACCTTGTATCAAAAGGAGCCTTTTTAGTGTAATGTGTTACACGATGATACTATGCGAACTAAAAAGTGATATGACATGAAATAAAAAATAATAGTATGCTTATGAAAGGCAAATTAAAAATCATTTTTAGTAAAGAATGGTGGCTTAGCTAGACTGTCAAAAGCAATGAAATCATCACTCAGGACAGCTAGTCTACCAACTGAATTTGTACTATGAAATTACACACAGCCTGTGTTACAGACTATTGGTAAATGAGTAAAATACAAGTATGCTTGTTGAAAAAAATATTAGCATTCACATTAACAAGGTACATACACAACAAAAAAACTCATTAAACTATAAAAATGACACCCATTCACAAGACGTTTTGCTTTTTTTTTTTATAACAATCCCTTTATATCCTTCCCACACTATAAGGAACTAAAATCATTTCCACATTATGAGGGCTTACCCAATATATTGTTCTACACGGTCGGGATGACAATACGTGACTTTAGTCTTCTGCCGCTAAGTAGATGAGATCTGGGGTTTTCTGGGATATTACGCAGCATATAGTGTAATTCCTGATCTTGGATTCTTGATCCTTGAAGATGGGATCGAAAGATTGTCCCGAAACGTCGGTAATGAACTGCCACTATACGTTTTGCAATATCCCTGAACAGAGCACACCTCAGGGTTAAGATAAATTACAAATCTTGCATTATGTTATACATACCAGTATCACGTTTACAAGAGGCCACAAACTCATAAGAGCATACTACACATACGGACTCCAAAATTTACAAGCGTACTTCCACTTTAATTCAAGAGTACCTCCTCATACTATCTGACCAAAAATTGGGCTAGTCGAAGTTCACACAGCGGCGCTGATACAGATTCAAATCTGGACGGCAGCTAGGACTTGATTGCTAGCTAACAACGTTTCGGTGAGTAGAATGTCTGGACATGTGAGACTAGCGGCTCCACCGAAACCTACCTATTCCCTGCTCCACACGTCTCATCACACGCGACTTGAATCTTGACCCCAAGAACTTACCTTGAATCACAGAGCCTGCTCCACTCTCTCTTCCGCGCTGCCCTGGTGATTTAATTTCCATTGTTTTATCCGATATGTATGATGCAAGCACATCCTACTAACGTGGCCGTAATTAGAGCACCATGTGCTTCGAAGATCACCTGATACCAAAAAACGGCGCCCTCCTTTTTTCAGCATGGATCACAGATCGGCATGGATGCTTCCACGGATTACAGGTATGACCATTGACAACTTGTTGCCATGTGGTCAGCGTAGAGTATCCGTGCAGCGGACCCGTGTAATCTCCGCGAGGTGCATTTATAGTAAACAGTGCAGTGAGTTGGTAACAAGGATCAGAGTTGGTTGGTAAATGCAGCATTATAAGTGTAAAACGTTGCGGACAGGACATGGTAGAAAACCTGCAAGTGGCTTTTTTACTTCCGCTGCATTTTATGTTAGCAACGTACACCAACCCCTGTTACTAAAATACAGTACACATAATACACACAATAACAAACCCTGGATTACAACAGGAATAGAAACCTCATGCCAACATAAAAGAGAACTTTATTTGATCAGTAGATATAGTAATTATTCAAAATTAAAGGCACACTACAAATCTTACTGCTTAATTTTGTCTAAAGTAATTAAAGCTGCAAAACAACTTTACAAGATTTGTAATCCAACAATAAAATAAAAACTACCTGGGATATTATAACAATGGAAACATGCAAAAACCATAAAAATAAAGGTACTAAACTCATAAATATAGATGGAAACTTAATTACTAAGCAACAATTCATTGCAGACTTTCAATAACTACTTCTTAACAGTAGCCAACAAAATAACTAGTAACATTAAAAATGGTAAAACTTCATTATATTGTAGCAATCCCATACATTGTCTCCATAAAAACTTTAAGCTCCCCTGTTCAAACATGAAACTAAAATATACAACACCCAAAGAAATAGAAAAAATTATCATATCACTAAAATCCAAAAGCTCTCATGGATATGATGGGATTCCTATTAAAATTCTAAAAGTAAGTACACCTTTCATCACATCTCCTCTAACATACATATGTAACACATCACTTTCAGCAGGTATTTTTCCCTCCCAATTAATATTTTCTGAAATAAGGCCCTTACGTAAAAATGGAGACAGAACAGATATAACCAAGTTTAGACTATCTCTTTACTTACATCTTTTACAAAGATTCTGGAAAAAGTTATGTATACAAGATTGTACCAACAAATCAACCAAAAGAATATATTAGCAACTGAACAATATGGTTTCAGAAATAATTCTTCATCTGAAAAAGCCTCCTTCAAACTAATAAATGAAATATTACTAGCACTTAATAATAAATTAACAGTTGGTGGGATATTCTGTGACTTAGAAAAAGCATTTGACTCTGTAAATCATGATATACCATTGTCTAAATGTGAATTTTATGTATTCAGAGGCAAAATCAGTGCACTGCTACAATCATACCTTAGTGACATATCAGAGAGTACTAATACATAATAGCTCTTCTAATACTACTGCTTTTTCAGAATGGGGCAAAATAAAACACAGTGTTCCTCAAGGTTCAATACTTGGTCCTTTGTTCTTCTTAATTTATATAATGATCTTCCAAATATGATAGCTGACCCATCAAAACAGATTCTATTTGCCGATGACACAAACATAATAATTACAAATCCTAGTCCCTCAAAATTTAAAGAAGATATTAACAATATAATTGATAATATAAATGACTGGTTCAGAGACAGCTCATTATCATTAAATGTTGATAAAACTTTCTACAATTAAGGCCTAAAATAGTTATGAAGTTAATACAAAAATAAGCTGTGACAATAAACAGATTAAAGAGACAAAAAATACCACATTTCTTGGATTAGATATAGATAGTTCCTTGTCATGGAAAAACCATATTGATCAAATGATGATTAAACTAAGCAGAACATGCTATGCAAATAGATATGTCAAACATTTTATGTCCCAGAATACAGTAAGGACCATTTAGTTTTCATATTTTCATTCCATCCCATCATATGGCATAATTTTCTGGGGTAATTCTACATACAGTTCTAATATTTATAAAATTAAAAAAAGGATAATTATGAGGGCGAGTCAAATGAAAACCTTAAACATAACTACTTGTAGAATAACTATGAATGCCAGAAATAGAGATTTATATGAATCGAATTCAGAAATTCATAATATTAACACTAGATTTAGTTCTGACTTACATACTCCAACTGCAAACTTAACAACTTTCCAAAAAGGTCCTTTTATTTTGGAATCAAGGTTTTTAATTACCTTCCTTCTAGCCTCAAAAATACATCTCATGACATAAACCAATTCAGATGTTTTAAAAAGTGTCCTTCTTATAAGTTTATTTTACTCATTGGAGGAATATTTTGCTTGGAATTTCAATTGAGATCTTGGCTCAGTGTAATCATTTTAAAAGTAAACATCAAAATATTTTTACATGTAACATAACTCAATACTATTCTATATTATTACTTTTAATTTGAATTCTTAACTCCTAGGCATATTTATATAAATACACATATATCTAGATGTAGTGACAAATTCAACTTCCAATTGGCCTTTAAATTTTGTATTGTTATTTATTATATTGTATTGTGTGGATGTCCATATAAGTTGTGTCGTAAATTGTAATCTGTAATTGACGTGTCCAATGTCACATATGCGACTGAATGGATGAACAAATAAACCAAACCAAAGTACATTATGCCATGTTGTAACATGTCTGTAAATAGATTATAGAACTACACAAAGTCAAGGATTCACGTTTCCTGCAACATGATGCTATGTTGTTTGGTGATTGGCTCCTAATGTTTCGAAGCACAATAATGCCTTCAATCTCAAGCGTCAGCCATGGTCAGCTGTACTTCTTGTACTGCTTACCCAAGAATATAAAGACACTAGGATCCTTCAAACTGTGGGAACAAGTCACCCAATTAACTGACATGAAATCAGTAATTAGTTAACCACAACACAGTGAAAACCTCAGATTTGACATTATACCAGGTTTGTTTAAAACTTTCTCAGAATGGGCATGATTTAGTATGATGGATCTTGTTCATGTTTTCTGGTCATTCTTAAAGCATTCTGTTGTCACATAAAGATAATTATTTGATTTAAACAAAGTGTGCATGAGCCATTTTTTAAAATGTTAACTGAGGAAGGCATTTGTGTAGACTTACTAAACATAGAAAACTGCTGTGAAAATGAAGCAGCAGTCTTCACAATGACAATCAAAATCATTCCCAGAATTGAGAAAACCACAACAGACCAGATCAGATAAGAAGACCATGCCCACTGTTTCTATTGCCTGTTGAGGTTTGGGACATTATGAGTCCCTTCATTTAGATAATACACTGAATTATGAATTCCCATCAAATTACTGCATCTACAAGAAGCAGGACAAAAGAAGTGTCAGGAACAATAGTGTAAACACAGCTGACTTCTTCAATACAACAATGCTTCCTGCATGCAGCACTCTTCAACCAGAAGATTCTTGTAAAAAATAAAACTCCAGTACTTGCACATCAACCATACTGCCCTGATCTCTCCAGCACTCTTTCCTACTCCCACGTAAGGTAGTATGAAAGGACATCTGCTTGAATTAGTAGGGGAACTGCAAGAGAAAAACACTAGAGCAGCTACCTCAAGATTTCTTCAAAATTGTATTTGGAATACTAAAATGGAAATGTTATTGCATTTATTGAATTCACAAGTGGATAGGACTATGTTGAAGGGGATCATGTTTTATAAAATATATTGGTGTGTACCATGTTTCATTTAATCAGTCTGAGAACTTTTTGAATAAACCTCACCCCTCACCCACAGTAACACCTCAACAAAGAAACACCTGCCCTTAGCATCCTGGAATTCTGTGAACATAAATTTTCATTATACAGTATCCCCACTTATCACCACATACTGTGGTGAACAAACTGTAGCATTGTGTTGGGATTTGACTCTTTAAAAATGTTTTCAGTAATTACCTCAATTAATACGTAAAATAAGCTACACACATATAATGACAAGTCTAGCATCCTCTGACTTGGCCCAAAGTGTGGGATACAAGTAAACTCTTTTGTTTTAAAACATGTAACATAGCAGCACAGAATTTTTGCAGTGTGCAGATTAAAATGTTAAATGACATAAATAGACATGGCAGGTCTTTGTAATGAATGTCAAGACAATCCGCAAGTTACAATGATCTGCTAGGATGTCATACAGTATGCCCTGCTGGAGATAAAATGACATTCAATTGGAATATGGTAGAGAGTGCCATACCACAGTGTAAACAGCAGAGTGTGACTCTCCATGTGACTAATGTCCATATGTTATAACAAGTATGAGTAGTCTGAAGCTGCGTGGTCACAACTTCCTTTCACAGCAGAGATGAATAAAGATGATCATGCACAAATACTGTCCTTGTGTTTGGTAGAAGGTTTGTCACAGAAACCTAAACTCAACTACATGCTTTTATTTTTTGTACCTTTCATCTCTTAATCTACAAATTATTTGAAGCTGCAAGCACAGCTATGGCAGGAAAAGACAATAATGTACAGTGACTGGTAATTCAGAAAGATAATGAAAAACAAGATTAATATGCAAATGCAACCTTGCTGTAATGTTAAATATTATTTGTTTGTGTGTGATTTTGTTTAGGAATATACAATGAATAAATTAAAAAAAACCTGAATGGCAGGGCATACTATTATTAACTTTTGTTCAGGCCATGATATTAAACCTCTAAAGAATATGGAAAGACACAACTGGAAAGAGCCTCAGACGAAAAGAATAACAATTCCTGTACCAATAATATTCAGCACATCTTTGTTACATACGAACAAGGAGCAGCTGCACCTAACGACCTGCCATATATATCATATACAGAGTGTTTCACGACTTTAGGGCATAACTGCAGGAGGTGTATATACCTCCTCTTTGTGATTACTTAACCATGACTATTCTTTCCTCCATGGCATCTATCATGAGATTTCATTAAAAGAATTTTTTAAGTTCAGATAGCAGCAGGGATACAAAATTACCAATTTCAGACTACTAGCCCCTTAAGAAACTGCATTTGCCAGTACACTAGCAGTTGTACTTTATTGAAGTAAATTTGTACAGAACATGGCAAGAGAATGTGATGATAATCAGATCTCTGTTTTGATGAACTGGGTTGAATACAAAACAAAACAAAAAATCACAGAGTATCAGCAGTAAAATGCCATTTAATATTCACATTTCACTTTTTAAAATAGCATCTCTTAATTGGTCTCCATGGTATGCAACACAATGTTGTAATCGTGACTGGAAATAAACATAACTGCACAAAGGCACACAACTTGCTCCTAGTATTCCAGTATGTTACTTACAGTTGAGCTCTGAACATCAACATATTCTTTTGTGGCATGTTAACGGACAAAAGAGTAAGTCACGGTCTAAATTACAGCCAATGATAAATGTCTGCTGCTTATTTAATGTTGCGTACAGCTCAATTGAGAAAAAAATAATAAGTTTAACTTAGCATATTTCCTTGGTCTGTTGGTTAATATCTGATCATAACTACAGGACTATCCTGCATGCCAGGAAGGCCATTCTGGAGACGTTGTTTAAAAATACAAAGTATATATTAAATGGCATCATTACTACTGATACCCAGTAATTTTTTTTCTTCTTATATTCAACCCAATTCATCACAACAGCTATCTGAAAATCATCACATTCTATTGCCGCACCCTGTAATTGTGTGAGATATGAGGTCTATGAAGCAGTTAAAGATTTAAACTGTGTATTTCTAGATTTTGACATTGTAGGCTGTTAGGTGGATACAAATGTTTTGGCAGAAAATGCTGCCAGAATATGCAATGTCATAACCCAGAAGACCATACTGTGAAGTTTCTACATATATATATATATATGCATGTATGTGTGTGTGTGTAATTGATAACATAACAGGGATGTGTCATTTTAAAAGTAATGAAGTTTATACTCAACACCAGTCTCTGTTAAATATCCCACAGCTGCATTTCTGGATCCATGGTTACATGAGTTGCTTTGAATCAACACTTAAGAAATGAAGATGTAAAGTAGTAGTAATAGCATCAATTCCTGTGACTGACAAGTTTTCATTTCTTGATGACTGATATCAACTGCTAATCACTCTTGACATGTCATGAATTCCCACAGAGAAACATGTTTTCACCATAGTGTATTCTTGAAGGTTCAGTGTCTTTCAGGGAGATGAGATGAATGTGTTGTCTAGAATAGTTTGTAACCCGCATGGTACACACACAATCAGGAAAATGGGAATAAGAAAAGGGAGGGAAGAATACATCTCAGAAAAATAATCCTTGAAAGGGCTTAATAAAATATGAAGATGTGGCACAGATGTATCAGGCAGTGAAGTAGTACTAATGGGTTACTTAAGGTTGATGGATTTTTCCCTTTCTTGAAAATATGGACGATGATCCTTAACATTATTCTCTCTTAAAGGTTTTGGTGAAGGATGATGTCACCGACTTCTCAAATACTTTTGCTGGCACAGTGAAACTGTTCTGTATGACCTAGAATGAGCACCTCATTGAGAAAATGGTGCACTGTATTTTCTTTGTGAGTTATTTAATGATGCTGTCACTATCAGAAAGTATACAGAATCAAATAACATGGTGACTGGTGAATGACTAGTAACAGAGGACTCAGAAGCTGTTATGGCTTTTCACAGTCCTAGTCATTTGTCTCACGGGACTCAGCAATCCATGAAGAACACCAGTCACAATAGCCAGTATCCTGGCACCTCCTGCATGGAAGTACTATTGCTACATCAGCCTGTTCAGCAACACACTGGTTGTTTCAGCTCATATACTACAACAGATATATATATATATATATTATTCCTATAAATTCATATCACCTCTCCATTAATCCCCCATAAAATATGCTCTACTTGCTATTCATATGACTCCCACCACACACACACACACACTTATTTCTCCTGTATGTGAAACTACATCAAGGCCTTGTTTTACACCCTAGTTGTGTTCCTGAAAAGTGGGTGTAAATATAAAGTGATATTCCCATAAGAAACAAGGGACTTACATAAATGGAAATAAACCACCCAAACAGCATTAAACTGAAAATGAGAGGGCATAAATTAGAAGGTGGTGTTAAAGCAAAAAGGCCCAAAATAAGGCCTTGGTGTATATCTTTCACAGTAATCACTGTATAAGTTGGACTGTTTTATTCACTTGTAGCAAAGATGCACATACATGCAGCCAAACAGTTTTTTCTTTTTGTTGTTCACTGCAATTCAGTAACAGCCATTGCAACAAAATTACTGTACATGAAGAACTGCACACTGGATTTAGTTCACTACACTTCAAAATAAATTACACTCTGTATGAACAAGTGCTACAAGGTACAAATTCATACACGGAACTCATGTTCCCTGTGGTGCATTATTGGCCTCTATTTTCTCCTTCTCTCATGTACCATTAGTCTCTACTCTCTCTTTTTCCTTAATTAGTCGTATCTGCTCCTCCAGCTTTGCTGTTATACGTTCTTGTCTGGCTTTCTTCTTGGCCTCTTTGGCCTTCTTGCGTTCTTCTTTTTCCTTCTGCTCTAACAACTCTTTGAAGCGCTCATCCCGAGGATCAATTTTGAATCCAAAGTGACGACGCACTTCCTCTACCAACCTATCCTTCTTTGCCTAGAAAGAAAAGAATATTTGCAGTGGTGTACAATACTGGCCAAGTCCACCTGGTAACTCAATTAATTTGGGGCTCACTATAATTATTACTCACCTCCATCTAGCATTCAGTTTGAGACTAAGCAGTGTTAACCTCTAAAAATGCCCTCAGTGCTTTCATGGCTTGCATAGGACAACTTTAATTTTTACCTATTATCATTAGTGAAGTTACTTCCAACCTCAGAACTTGCTGTCTGTCACAAGGACAGAATTCAGTCCAGAGGAACCTGAATGAATTTTTAGCATTAACATCTATTCCTTGCCTGCTCACCCCCCCCCCCCTCCACCAGGTCTGTACTACTGAAAGTTATATGGCAATATTTATATTGCAAGTGTACTGTAATAAGGTTATGATTATCACTAACTTTTAATTGCAATCAGTGTACCATGCATAAGAGGGAAGATGTGTCTGCCCATCTGCGTGCTTCATCTCAAATTACCAACAGGATATTTATGAAATATGGTACTCAGACTTGCAACAAAAAGTGCTGGGTGAACTTGGTTTTGGTACACACTGATCAAATATAACACCTACATTACAAGATACTCAAAACAGACTTCAAACACTTTCTACAAATGGTCCAATACACAAAAAAATCTGAATCTGATATAAAATAAATTTAACTATTATAATTATTTTACTTTAATATTAAAAATGGATGAATATGTAATAAAAGGAAAAATACCTCATGGCTCCAAGCAGTATGAATGGCTCTACAATTATTCTGACCATCATGGAATCTAAAATGGGTTATAGTATTAATTTTCTTAACCTTTAAACAGAGGGGCTGGTACTTAAATTTTTTGTTCATTGTTTAAAAAATTTAATCTTTGAATGGAAAAAGATCACAATTATGAAACGAAGGGCATTCTGTGAAAAATAAAACACAGGTTATGCAGCATATCTTTTAAATGCAGTATATTTTCTTGTTGCCCAAATATATAAAATGAATTTCTAGAGTGTTTTTTTTTAATGCATTCGCATATGAGAACATATGTCTACTGAGGGTTAATATGTAGTTTGTGACAAGGTATGTATATGGAGATAAATTAAATAACATTGCATCACTAATATATTTAGTCTAACTGCACTTCCTTTCCTCTCAGCTGCCTCAGAAAAATTATGAATGCACTGTGTATTCATAATAATATTAGAAACGAAGTAGCACAGGGAGATCTCCTCATATGTAGTCAGCTAAGACCAGAAAAATGCCACTTACAGTTAGTCTTTCAGATACATGAAATTTCTACCCTAAGAAATACTGTAACTGTGTTAATGAGGACCAAGTTTGTGTGTACAACATTAATTGTATGAGCAACTGAAAGAAATGACACAGACATGTCAGATAAAACCCTTGTTCCTTTGGTAAATGTGTGTTCTGTGGATGTGATCCCTAAGTTCCGTAACAATCTGGCCCAGTGTTTGCAGAGAAACAAATTGTTTTCTGTTTTAGAATTGTGGTCCATGGATGTAATCCTTTCAAGTGCAGAGAATTTTTATACATTTTTCCCTAAAAAAAATCTGGCTTTGAATATGCAGGGAAATGCAAAATGGGGATGCCCTGTACTTCAGTTATCAAGACTAATATAATCTAGTGCTTTTGTCCCAATCAGATAATTTCTGAGTGACAGCGTATTTACACAATGACCTTCTTTATGTACCTACCTTAGCAGCTTCCATGGCTGCCAGTTTCATGGCAGCATTATCCTTAACATTATTCTTCCACTGTTCCAGTTTAGCATACTTCTTTAAGAGATCTTCTTCCCTGAAAATTGCACCACATTAACATCAAAATATGGCAGGTGGACCACTGATATTATTTTGGGAAAACAACAGAATCCTGAACAAAATTTCATGGGCAATTTAAACCACAATATGTGTATGTATCATTCTGATGTGGAGGTGTTTGCTGTAACTTTACTGTATAATTATTTAATATGAAAACAAACTTTGTACAACAATATCCACATTTCTGAGTGTTGGGCAATTCAAGCAAGCACCATGAATCATGGTAAGTAGCAGTACACCACTGTCTACCTACTTCATGCTTGAAGTAACAGAACATCTTAATTGGTTCAGGACAGGGTTCTGTGATAGGATCCTGTGAACACAGTAACAAAACTTTGGTTCAGTAAAGGTGGGAAACATCTTTACTGGCTATATGACTATCAGCTTCTCACCTAAAAATACAGCCTGCAAAAAACAGTGCACAAAAATTAATAGACATTCATTTTATGTCCTACCTGATGTATGCACCCCTTTTTTGATGGCCAAATGACCCTTAACGATACGCTGGTAGTATCACAGCTACTGGCAGGCATCACATGCTGGACAAGTCAAAGGTAAATGGTCCAGACAAAAAGGAATACCCTGATCCTCTAGGTTGGGGGGTTTGATGCCAGCTTATGACTCCACCCCATAAAAACAAAACTGTTATGAAACCAAACAGGTGTAGCCAGACACACATTCTGCAGATTGAAATGCTAATGGAAACGGGCACAAATATGGGATGTGAAACTATGCTCCTGGAATGTACAATTATTACATGCAGCTGGAGCTCAGAAAATGCTAACAGATGAAACACACAAATGTGAGGTAGATACACTCGCTGTTCAAGAAATAAAATCAGAAAAATTAAAAAGAAAAATCATATAATCTTATACAGTTGTGACCAATATATATTCTGAAGAAAATGGGCAAGAGAAGAAAAGGGATGTAACCTTTTCAGGGAACTTCACAGTATGATGACCCATCCACACATGTCCCTGACGATATTATCACGAGTACTAAACCTAAGATAAAGCATCCCTACCTCCTTGACCCTTTAATAAAAAATTAATTTGGATTTCACTCATAGTTGTTAATACAAGTCATACTATCTCAATACAATGATTACAACTGTACAAATATGCATTACAGACTTGCTTACTCCATGGAGCAGTCAAGAAAATCTCCGCATTTTATGGAACCCGAAAGTTCATTACCGCATTCACACGTGCCCGCAAGACTTACTGTTAATAATACAACACGTGTACCAGAACAGGAAATCAGTAATCTGAAATGCACTCTGCTTATGAAAACAAAATATACCTGGCGTTTAATAATGCTTGCTCCTCCCTTTTCTTCTCTTCCACTCTCGTCATGAGTTCTTGGATAGTATAGGGATAAGCCACGCTCTCATATTCTTTGATTTCTTCTAGATCCTCTCTTGTAGGCCACATTATACCCGGAAGAACCCCACTCGTATGGCCATAGCGCCCATACATCTTACGCTTATACTTCACGGTTTCATGAAACCAAGCCACGGGCTCAGAATAGGGCATTTTTCCATGTAACAGATTTCTATGCTGTGGATTCAATCGGGACTTGTTTCTTTTCTTTTCAATCTCTTCTTCTTTTTTGGCCACAGTATCATCCTCATGCTCGTCAGTCGCAGCACTAGCTTCTTCAATAAGAGCGGTATCAACTGCTTGTGTCTTCAGACATTTAATGTCCTGATCAATTGTTAGGAAGATCGGCTGTCTAACGCGCACATTTTCCACACACCCACCACCTCTTATAAAATGTCTCTGCACTACACGACAAACACACCTCACTACGCCAGCCATGTTCTTTGCCCATCAGGGTGACCAACACGTGAGTTATTTCGAAAACAACACTAAACGTACAAAGTAAGCTAACAGTATCTAGTTACGCTTACTTACTCCATGGAGCAGAGTCTTTCTTGAGAAGCTTACAGGTTTTCAGCTACTCAAGAAATTTCCCGCATATCATGGAACCCGAGGGTTCATTACCACAGTCACAAGTGCCCGCTACCTGTCCCTGTCCTGAGCCAGCTCGATCCAGTCCATACCCCCACATCCTACTTCCTGAAGATACATCTTAATATTATCTTCCCATCAAGGTCTGGGTCTCCCAAATGGTCTCTTTCCTTCAGGTTTCCACACCAAAAAAACCCTGTATACGCTTCTCGTCTCCCCCATGCGCGCTACATGCCCCGCCCATCTCATTCTTCTTGATTTTATCACCCGAACAATATTGGATGACGGGTATGGTTCATTATGCTCCTCGTTATGTAGTTTTCTCCACTCCCCTATCACCTCCTCCCTCTTTGACCCTATTCTCAAACACCCTCAAAGTAAGTTCCTCCCTCAATTATGGTAGTTAAGCTTACAGTTTAGATGTCATAGGGTTTGAGAGTCAAACCTGTTTATTCCAGATGCTGGGCGTGTTGTGATTTGATAGTGTGACATATGTTACATATACCACAAAGATGGTAGTAATGGTACAGCTTCCACAGGTGCACCCTGCTGAAACTGCGATCGGGGGGGGGGGGGGGGGGGAAAAAAAAAAAAAGGAGGGGGGGGGGGGGGGGGGTTTTTCCCGCAAAAAGAAAAAGGGATAAAAACAGAAGGAA
>Ga0136643_10006519_pt1 | contig 16727 bp, 11 predicted proteins | sample TergutLab28metaG_FD_96883 | JGI IMG/M metagenome (GOLD analysis project Ga0136643, IMG submission 96883) | Labiotermes labralis P1 segment gut microbial communities from Petit-Saut dam, French Guiana - Lab288 P1 (version 3) (version 3) | ecosystem: Host-associated > Arthropoda: Insects >... | reverse complement strand
TCTCTTTTTTAAAAGCCCCAAACCCCTTTGGGGGCAAACCCCCCCCCCTTTTGCGGGGGCCCCGGGGGGGGGGGGGTTCGCGAGGGTAAAACAGCCAGTGCGTGACGCTGACCACTTACCTTCATCTGATGGCCAGGTTAAGAAGGAGTGGAGCTATGCTTCCAGTCGTACGGCTTCATGGCATGCACGAAGACAGCTCTGCCTTCACATATAGTTAGTGTCAGTCACCATCACAGTATTTGCTGTCTGACTGACGTCTCGGCCTTCCCTGATTGTTTAGTTGTTTTCTTCTAGTTCCTTCACTGCTGTAGTCGTGTTCAGGGTTTTGAGAAGTCAATACGAGACCCCAGAATTTATTATACATGTGCTTTCTATATTTCTTAACCAATTTCCGTAAAATTCGGTTTAGGAGTTTCCCGCATAATGCCGTTTAGCAATTAACGACTTTAATTAAAATCGGTATGGTGGGGACCATATTTAACCTAAGGGTGTAAATTAAATTTTGCACGTATTTTCTTTATTCCTCGTCCGATTTGCGTCCGATTTGCACATTGTTCAGTATAGTAATATAAACAGCCAACTTGATGCAACAGTAATAATTTTATTAATAATTTCAATCAGCTCAACATGTTTCGGGCGTTAATTTCTCCCATCCTCAGGAGTACTAGACTGTGTTTACAGCTTGTGGTATAAAGCATATCCACCTCATCCTGGTCACCAGCAGGCAGCATCGTCAGTGCTTTATACCACAAGCTGTAAACGCAGTCTAGTGCTCCTGTGGATGGGCGAAATTATCGCCCGAAACATGTTGAGCTGATTGAAATTATTAATAAAATTGTTATTGTTGCATCTAGTTGGCTGTTTATATTATTGTATCAATGATGTAGGTCACACAAACATCAAATTCGGTATAGGATATTCCGACCAAAAATCGAGCGATTGTGAGTTTTGTTAATATCGGCGCAGTAAAGGACATATTTGACTTGTGGGCTTAAACGAACTTCAGCCGCTGTTTGTCTGTGTTTATTGCCTGATTTGTGTGAAACTTGGTGCAACAGGTCTACAAATAATTTTGTTGGGAATTTGCAAGTTTTCTGCAGAGAAGGGCCAGCGGAATGACCGCCTGTCTGGACTTCTTGTTTCAGGTTCAGATGCTGCAGCAGCAAGTGAGTGTCTTGGCCGACAACCAGAACAACACCGATGACCGCTACACACGTGCAAAGCAGGACAGTGCGGCCCTTCAGGCTCGAGTGCACATGCTGGAAGAACAGCTACGAGAGTCCGAGCTTCGAGCTGAGGAACGTCTGCAAGAGGCGCAGAAGAGGCATCGAGAGCTTGTAGTGCGCATAGAGAGGGAGAAGCAACTGCAGATAGAGAACTGTACCATCAGGTATGCGAAGTGATGTGGTGACGTGCCACTGGGAATGAAATGCCGCGTAAGTTTGTGCTCTCAAGATGGTCTGTGACTCACTGCAGCTGTCTTATTTGTTTTTGCGTTGCTCGTCGTCTGACTTTCAATGTAATAGCACTTTTCGGAAGCCAGCTATGCTTCCGTCAACAGGTAAAGGAATTTCGGCTTACAGAGAGATCAGTGACTAAGAATCTCTTTGTACAGGGGTCCACCGGCTTAGGTGCTTACTTTTACCTCAAGATAAGTACTACATTGAAAGTTAGGCGGCGTACCAAGTCCAAAGAATAGAAGATGACTTCATCTGAGAAAGATATTTGAGGATGAGGAGGAAGAAGTAGCAGAGGTCTGCAGAAGACTGCAGAATTGATGGCTTCATTATTTGTGTGCATGGTCTGCAATATCATTGGGTTGATTTAAGGAAGAATGCTGAGACAGAGTGGACATGTGTCTCACATGGAGAAAATTTGTATGGAGTATTTGTTTTGAAAGCCTCGAAGGAAGGATTCATTTGAGCGAGACAGTGGGGAATGGGAGGATAATGATCCTTTGGTGGTCCTTTGTACTTCAGAGTTCCATAAATGCAAGGAAAAAGAGTGGGTCATGCATAGTAAGAATATATCTGTTGTGAATGTATGAACATAATGACAGATACCTTGTGGCTGATGTTACAAATATAAGAATTTCCTTACTTTCGATGAACAGTATCGTTCGCTGCCTAACGTGCATGGTACCAAATTACTTTCATCTGAAAATATCGTAGTCACCTGTTGCCTATATAACGTGATGCGTGTTGTCAGATTATGTTCATTCTCATTCATGTGTAGATGTATGATATATGATATGTTGTATTTGTTAACTGCAGTTGGGTAGCCACCTGGTGGCAGTAGTACAGTACACGTTTACACACAAACAATACACAGAACATCACAAAACAAACAATACATAGAACAACACACAAATTTGGAAGAGTGCTGGCCGTGCCCCAACTTTGCGGGTTTTACCTTGGCATTTGCCTTACAACTGAGGAGAAAGCACGGGGAAACCTCAGTCAGGGTAGCCGAAGAGTGCCAACTGGCACGATGAAGATGCATAAACAGACAATAAGAATACAACATATGATTTTCATGAGTGTTCTGTCATCCTTATTTCATACGAAGCTTGCTGCAATGAAAGGATTTAAGACATTCTTGACAGAGGCATAGAGACAATTACAAATGGTCCCCATGGGCATGAGGTACATATCCCATTTACACACCAGCTGACAAATGCTCACCACAAAGAACTCCCTGGGCTGCTGCTGCAACTAAGCAGATACCAAATGACTGAATGACATTTGATGATCCCATTTGATTGGACTCTGCAACCTGAATGCCTTCATGTGACTGCATCATACTTTTCCTCGTAGCCTTACCATGTATTTCTGGTACGCAGTTGGTGGTCAGCTGCTGGTGTACCATACACACAGCCATGTGGCCTTCACTGGAGTTCCACAAGGGTTTCATTTGAACAGCCTTCATACTGGAAACTGCATGTGACTGCTGTGCAACTAGATACTTGCCGCATACGTCCACAGTTAACACTTTACTGTGACGAGAGATACTGTAACACTTATTGTAGCAGAATGTTTGCTAATGTGGTTACCAAGAAAGAAAGTGGAGACAGAATAAACAGGAAAATTGATGTAATAGGAACATGAAATTGCAGGTTACAAACAATGGAAGTGGAAGGAGCAACCCTGCGGGAGGAATGCTCAAGGCTTCACTCACAAGTTGAGCGGCTACGAGCAGAGAAACAAGCATCTGAAGACCAGAGGGGAGAGAGAGAACTGATGTTGGCTGCTCTAAGAGAGGAGCTGCAGACACTGCGGGACATCGAGCGGAGGGTTAAGGATGAAAGACTAGCAAGTGCACAGGTAGGTGGATATGCTGAGGAATATTAGAACAAGCCATGATCTTCAGAAAATAACAGCAGTATTGCACATAGCACATGTGATCTTAAAAACACATATTATGCAATTTTTCATTCCTGTTCCATACAGTGTATTGTTGTGACACAAAGCTACTTTGAGAGCTAACAAGCAGTGAAAATTTTGCATTGGCAAGTCATATATTGTGGTGTGAATTTGATTAACAGCATGGTCGTAACCATGCATGATAGGCATATGTTATTTTTCTTTGTATGTCATTAAAACTACATTGAGCTGAAGAATGTTTGACATGAGAGCTGTATGTGTTTTAATTGTGACTGTTGTGTTATGCAGTAGGTATTTGCATGAGAATCTGTTGAGAAAATTGAATTTGTATTATGATCTGTTATGTTCCATTTCTTTGAGAAGCTGCTTTTGAGGAAACTGACATTTGAATTGCATGTACAGGGAGAGTCTATTGTCTAAAAAATTATGTTATTGAGATAATGACTTGAAAATTTATATACACATACCGGGAATGATGCAAAACAGGACCTGCTCATAATTGATGCTGAAACTGGTCTCCTTTCACATCCAAAGCACACTGGAATGCGTTTCTCCAAATTCTGGAATACTTTTCCCAAAGTGTCAATGTTGACGGCAGAATCTCTTGGCGTATAGTGTCTTTGAGTTGTTCGATTGTGCGAGGTGTATTTTTGTTGTACACTTTGCCCTTCAGTAGGCCCCAAAGAAAGAAGTTGACAGGCGTTAGATCGGCTTCCCCTTGTCTCTAACTTTTTAACCAATTTCTGGATGCAGCACTTTGATGGTTCATGTCTTTCGCCAAATTCCGTTCGAAATGCCATCTGGCATGCTTTAAATGAACCTGTTTGCCGGTATTTATGAACGAGAAACCCACGCTGTTCGACTCTATACGTAGACAATAGTTTGGGGCCTCTAGCGAGAGACTCACCCTGTAGTGTAAGAGTTTTATGAGATTAATGCATACTGAAAGTTTTGGTGTATATTCTATATATCACATTTAATTAAAATCCATTAACTAGTTCTGGAGATAATGACCTCACCACTGTGTGTTTCATACAGTTTTTGCAAGAACACATAACAACGATTACAGTAGCGTGAAAATTGTAAAGACAAATAATTCTGCTTTGGCATATAGGTGGTTGAAGAACTGAGCACAGAAATAGAGCGACTGAAGGCAGAACGGAATGGATCATACATCATGGAAGCCTGCAGCCAGGCAGAATTGGACGGGCAGCTTCATGATGACCTCATAGCAAGACTTAATGAGCTGCAGGTGGAGGTGGCCAGTTTACGACATCAAAACAAAAGTATGTTAATGCGGTGGATGAAATTCAGCTTGCACAGCCCTGTGGCTAATGAGGCATATTACTTGTATAATCTGTGGGAAATTAATTAATGGCAGTTCCATAATTTGAGGCACCAAGCAAAAGAATCTGTATTCATTTTTTTTTTTAGATTTTTGGTAGTGTCCTAAGGTGAAGAACAAAAGACAAACTGAGGGTGTTTGAGAACAGGTTCTGTGGGGAATTTTTGTACCCATGAAAGCACGGATGGGGGTTGGGGGTGGGGGAAGGTGGTAGGAGGAACCTACATGTACCAGTTGGCAATATAAAGTACAGGAAAGAAAAATATGTTTGAAAATACATATTGTAGCTGATCCCAGTGGCATTGCAGTCTAAGGCATAGGTCTGTGGCTGTTGGAGTGCTGGGATTGTGGGTTTGAATCTTGCTAGTTGAATCCCCCTGAGGGCATAGGTGTTCGTCCCTTCTGATGTGTAGGTAGCAGCCTCTACAACAAGGTGATCTTCTGTTCAGAGGAATCTTACCATGCGCGCGTGAGTGCATGTGTGTGTGTGTGTGAGCACGTGTGCATGCATATGGTATAGAAATCTGAACAGTTTTTAGCCTAGGACCCAGTTGGGTTGATGTGCCACAGAAAAAGGATAACAAGAATATTGTAACTTTATAATTAGTTAAGTGCATTGTATGATATTGAATTATGAAATATGGATTCATTTTGTTTCACAAATAATATTTCCCTTAACCTCCCTTGTAGGAATTTAAATTGGCTCTTGGCCATATCTGCATTGACCAAGTGGTTCTCTGAACCCACCATTTTCTTGGAAATCACAGGATAGAAATACAGTAAACTATATGTTGTTATTAAGCATCTGCCTTCCATTAAATGATGCAGACAGGCTACCTTCGTGCCATTTGTGACTCACAACTGAAATAAAATGTGAGAGATTGCCAAAAAATCACAGATGAGGTACATTACTGCCAGTTATGAACACACAGTGTGGGTTAACCTTTAAAAGAAACAAGGAAATATATTTACATTTTTAAGACACATTACATTATCTCTGTTTTATTTTCCATAAAGTGCTGTTTATTACATAATTTTTTATCTATTTTTGTTGAAATAACACATTTTTTTTCATAAACCATGCACTAAAATTTGAATACAAACCTGGGCAGATAAAGGTTCACTAGGATGTTTGTTATCAGTGATGATAAATTTGGAAAATTTTGCAGATCTGCAGGAGACAAATGAAGAACTGCAGGCACAGATGCTGACAAGAAGCTTGGAAGAAGGTCGCAACTTGCTGACAGGTGTTGGCAATGGGAACAGTTTGGCTGAGGAACTAGAAGCTATGTCTGCGCAGGAGGTGAGTCAATATCACAGTAGTGGTAGTACTCACAGTTTGCGAAAACATGGTGCTTTGTAATATCTTCCTAGTGCTGCTTGTCCTTGGTCTTGCTTGAAGGGCACCACATCTCTATGGAGAATGCAAGGAACAAGTTTTGTTTTATTTTCAAGCTTTTGTCTAATTTGATTTTGACTCTGAAATCATGACTGACATACGGTATGTATATCACCTTGTATCAGCATAAATGCACATCCTTTGCTGTTTGATGTTCCATGCCTGTAGTGCCAATTGATTAGATCAACATAAGTACTATAATGTGAGGTAGTTACAGTACGTATTTTCATGATGTTGCCTTGTAATAAGTGCATGCTGTCATGAAAACAAGGTCATCTCTCTACTAAATGTAACAACATGCATTGAATACAAATGTAGGAGTGGTGGGTTAGCTCATTCTGTTATGAACATGAGCAGTAGGTAGAGGCCAGTTCAACTTCATATTATGGAAGCATTTTCCATAGGGGAAAGAGGCCTTAGTGGCCCTTGGATAGGAATCTGTATGGGCCCCAGACTCAGTGTGGATGCAGTGGTAAATAAATATCTGCTCCTGCTGTGAATTGAACTCCAAATTCCAGCCCGTAGTGTTGTTAGAATACACACTGTGCAACAGCTGTCATTCAAAAATAAAAACTTAGTAAATATGAAATTTAGTGACAAATTAACCTTTTTTTTTACCAGGTTGGTATTTAAACTTTTATGCTTGCCTTATGAAAAACATGAGTATTATTTGAACAGAAAAAAGGTAAAATTATGAAATAAACACCATTTTGTAGGAAATAAAACGGAGATTATGCCACTTATCTTAAAAATGGGAGTAAATATCATTGTTGGTGAGTATATATACAGCGAAATTTTAGGGGAGTTCTGCTATTTGTGTTTGTGTTTGGCAGCATAGTTATATGTAAGGTTCATGTATGAAAGAGTGATGGCAGATAACTTTAAAAAATGTCATAATTGTTCCTGTTGCATAAAAGGCTGTGGGTGGGCAAGGTAATGTTTCTTTTAAACTAACTATAAGGTTTTGAAAGATTTCACAATCTAACTTGCTTAGAGGGATGATTTTAGTGGCATTATGTTATGGAATGCTCTTCAAGTGGTTTCAGTTTGGGTTCAAGTGTCTAAGTTTTCATATATGTAGGTGAATCAGCAGTTTTCTGTGAAGTTAATGTGAGACTAGATCAGTCATTAGGGCAAGGGTTGACATATTTTAGATGGCAGGTCACCGTGCAGTGCAGAAATTTTGTTATGGCACCAAGCTCTTTCCAGAGTAATTTTATTTTATACCTGATTTTGCTTCGTTTATGATCTGTCTGGGCAATTATCACACCTCAAACTGCTCTTTTTCTGGCAGGGAACTCTAGAAACCATAAGCTTTCATTTGCATGTTTTGTATGTAGAAGCTGCCAGCAATGAGTATTTTTTGTGTCATCTGTGACTGGTAGTAAGAAACTACAGTGCTTTAATGGCATTTGTGTAGAAGTGTGCAGGATATGACTCTGTGACTCGGTCAATCATGTACTTGTCCCTCTTAAGACTGAGACATGTCATACCACAGGGCGATACTTATTTTTTACTTACTACCATAGAAGCCATAAGCTACAGCTAGATTACTAAATAACAGTGCTTCAATTCCTGACGGGGGCAAAAGATTATTTTTCTTTTCTCCAAAATATCCAGACCAGCTGTTGGGATCATAATGTCCTATTATGTGGGTATTCATTTATTTCCCAGGATGTAAAGCAGCTGGAGCATGAGGCTGACCACTAATCTCCAGTTAGTGTCAGGGACAAGAATGAGTGGAGCTATACCTCTGCTCCTTCATATACCTTAGTGGCATGTGTAGTGAGGATTTTGCCTTAGCTTTTACTGCCATGGGAATTTTCGTTGTTCTTTGAGCTGTAATTTGTGGCTTTTAAAAATACTGTAATTTGTTTGCTTATGTTTCCTTAGAAACCCATGTACTTACCCACACTTGGCCATTCTGTAATTGATGTCAGGAAAAAGATGAGAAAACTGAAACAGTATCCATTAATATAAATGACAATAGAGCATTTGTGCCTGCCACTCAGGTATGAGAGTATGTGCATGCATGAGGGTATGGCATGTGAATGCATGCCAATAGGAAGGCTCTGTTTATGTTCTCATTGTTCATGTTTTTGTGCATTTGTGTTTGTATAACTTTCGTAATTAAAAAATTCAATTAATTAGCTACACTATTTGGAAAATAGTAATAAATGACACAGGGAACAGACAAGGTTCACAGTGCCTCTTCTGCAAGAGACTATATGTTACTGTGTTGGAACTGACCTTTCACTCTGTTGTGGACATTCTGGGTACCAAATGCCATGTCAGAAGCAGAATTCACTGATTTAGGTGATTGTAGGAATGCATGCTAATTACCCAGGGCCAAGTATTTTGGTATTTCAGAGTTCCTGTCCTAAAGGATTTTGTGGGATGATTGTTGTGTGTGCATTAAGTATAGATGACACAGTAGTAAGGTGCAGAGATATTTTGTGTTGGTGTCAGTTTGTGGCACATTGAGTGGCAGTTGCAGTACTTGGCACCAGTTGCTCTTCTAAGTCAAATTATTGTGGGTTTGGATTTGAACTATATTTTACATATTCACTGTTTAATTTCAACAACTTCATGTGATCTGCACAGAGATGCCTAGACTTTTGATGGCACTTCTATTACATGTAGTTTTCATAACAGTTGTGCCATGTTGATTTCTCACTTTTGTGGGTAACTTTTAGTATTCTGCGCTGTCTAGCTGGTAACTGCTTTTGCACAAATATTCAAAGCCTGAAATTAAACTTATAGCTCCTACCAAGTGTGAGTTCCAGAAAGATTGATCTCTGACCAGTGGTCAAGGGAGTTCACATTTGGTTACAGATTATCAGTAAGTGATATGTATCAATCCAGTTTAGATGGCGTTTTGACAAATATGTGTGCTTGCCAATTTTATCACCTCTAATAGATGTGGAGGGCAAAGAACTCTTCCTATTTGGTATGTGTTTTGATCCATAGGCCACTTCTTAGTGTTTTATGATTTCTAAGTTTTTTTGGTGGGGGTGGAGGGGATGTTAGCTTTCATCTTTGGGCAGGTCAGAACTAGTACACCGGAGGGTTTAGAGGCAATGATGTTAACAGTTCCTTCCTTTGGTGATTAAGGGTGAGTATCCTGTGGTTCCAGACGTGTGTTTTGAACAGTTTTGGAAATGCAGAACTGTGACAAGTATTGAGCAGATAAGCAGTATGAAAAGTGGACTGTTTTTAGCCTGAAACAAAATGTACTAGCAGACAGTTTCGTGATCTGTCATTACCAGAGCCCCAGAAACTTTTGAACAATAATGTGGTGGAAAATGAATCTCATAACTGTATAGAAAGTGTGATGTGTTGTTGGTGGTGAACTGTTGGTTGAGTTGTATTCAGAAAGATTGTGACATTTAAAGAGCAGTATGAGGTACTTGTACACTGAAGCAAAACACTTGTTTCATTTTAATTGTTCCCACATAATGGACTGTGATGTAAGTAGGTACTGCTGTGTTAAAATAATTATGATAAAAACTTCCAAATTTAGCGATTCCTTTTGGAGATATCAAGGCTGACATTGTCACAGGAATGTTAACAGGGAGTGGACGAAATGTCACTCATAACGCCATACTTGATGAAATATTGTTTGATGGGTGGAAGTATGTTTGAATTCATATCATAGCACACCACTTGAAAAGTGGAGATATGTGTGTTATAAATTAGTTTTTAGTTGTTACTCTTGTCCCCGTAATATCTTGTCCTTTGTGGCTGAATAAAATTTGCCACCATTTGTTGTGTCTGTATCTGCTAGCAATAGCAAGGTGATTTGAATGGTCCAAAGCCCATATATATGTGTCTACAGGCATTTATACTGACTTTAGTTTTAATACTGAAACTGAAGCAATGCAAGAATTTTATTGTGTTATAGCATTAAAATAATTTATCCATGAAGCTCAGTTGTTATCTGAGCTGTTTTTGTTGTTCTAGTTTTCTTTTTCTTTCTTTTCTTTTCTTTTTTTTTTACAATGGTGGGACCTTACATTTTTTCATTTTTTTTTCTGTTCTGTTTTATTTTCACAGTTGAGGGAAAATACTGAGGAACAAATGACCATAGAGAAGGTAGGCTCTTTTAGACCACAAAGATAGTGCGTTTTGTGAAGATATGTTAGGCTGTGTACATATACTAACATCACTTCTAAATTAACTGGTGATTTGTTCCTGCTCCTGCATATCCTGTATATTTTTATTATCATATGTTTGTATTTGTGTTTTGTATCATCTGTGCACCTTCATTGGTCTTGGCTGCATTTTTCTGTGCAATGTTGTTCGAACATGTGTTTATACATAGTATGTATGTGCATTTATGGTTGTGGTGCAGCATGTTCTGTATTACATCTTGTGGTCTCATTTGGCTGTTCAAGTGAAGATGAAGGTCTTGTGCAGTGTTATGCCATTTGGATTGTTGAGTAGTTACTGATGGTTCTGATGAACTTGGTGCCTTGGTAACTGGTAAAGTGTCATATCCCTGAAGACTACATCATCACCATTATCTTGCAAACCTTAACTCATTCATAGTGCAAGTGCTCATTGGCAGTCACACATAAAATGCTGATGTTTAATTGGCTTCAGTAACATTGCATCTTATGCTTCCCATGTCCAGTGGTGCTGCATGTCGGTTTATCATGAGCTCAAAGGCTTACTTTGTTTCCACCCATAAAATTAACCATAAATCTTTTTTTTTCACATTTGTACCATGCATCTTGATATTATCAAAGTTTTATTTATTTACCAACTGATGCACTAGTGAGTTGTCTTAAAAATATTAAAAATTTACATTAAAACTGCTCCGACATGTTTCGGTGTTACAGTTACACCATCATCAGGGAGCACATTAATTCATTCTTACTAAAGTTACAGTTGCTAAAATAGTCCCTTAAAGTACATCGGTGTGCGGTTAATATGGTGGTGGTGTGGCTGCATATATTAGGTCCTAATTGGTGTCTGTATGTTGCACTGTTCATCAGTAGTCTACTGCTGATTGTGTAACTGTAACATCGAAACATGTCGGAGCTGTTTTAATGTAAAGTTAAATGTAAATTTTTAATATTTTTAAGACAACTCACTAGTGCATCAGTTGGTAAATAAATAAAACTTCGATAAACCTCATATTGGTTCAGAGCAGTGTATAGTTCATCTTGGAACAACTGATGCATCTGTGCATGGGATATGTATGCTTCTGTAGAAACAGGAGGTTCAAACATCATTTCCATGTTGAACTAAGGTGGGATTAAAATGGGCAGCAAATAAATGGATTTCCCTGCTGTGCTGTGAAGAAGCTTGCCACACTGCTGTATAAGACTCATACTTATGACTAGAGATCCTGTCTGTTATGTGCTTAGTGCAGTGGTTACATGTCCCAATATAGCAGAAAAGTTTTTTCCTCATGATGATTACCATGTAAATGGTTGAAACACCTGAGGAATGTGATATGACTATGTTTGATGGACGCAAGTAGAAACAAGCTGTGTTTTGTTGCTTTAATTTCTTTAAAGCAATCCCATTACATGCCTGGACAGGCCCTGAGGGTCCCAGAAGGTTGAGGCTCCCAGATTTCAAGACAGTCAGCACATGAAGGTGGTAAGGTTGTCAGCCCTATGCACTTGCCTCTTTGCCGCCCCCCAAGGAAATATTCCTGGTACTCATTTCTGTTAGAAACCAAGTGGACCCCAGGGCCATAGTGTGGCCAGAAGGATCATGTCAATGGAAAATTTCATGGAACCCGCGACATTCCGGCTTGTAGCGCGGTGCCTCAACCAACTGATCCACCGTGTACCCCTTAGTTTCTTTAAGTGAATCTTATTTGTTTTCCTGGTAGAAAATGGGCATATAAATTCAGTTATAGCCGTGTATGTTACAACTGCAGAACACACACACACACGTGCGAAATTGAGCTATAGAGACAGCAAGCAATATTAGTGATTGACATGTTTATTGTTTTTCAGATGAGGACAGCTCTGAAGGAACAACAGGAAGTGAATTCACAGTTGAGGTCTTACATTGACGGTATTCTGCTCAATATCGTTGACAACTACCCACAGCTTTTGGAGGTGAAGACACATTGAACATGCAGATGGCAGCAGATAGGCATGCAGCCTGATGTTGTGATCAGCCACCAGATTTGACCATTTGGTTGTTGGTGCCAAGTATTCAGTGCAATTCAAATATTGTAAGGAATGCTACTGGAACTTCAGAGAAGTTGCGTGCAGCTGGAAATCTTTTGCATGCAGAACTCACTATAGTTGTTGTTCCTAAAGGCAGTGAACTTTCTTATCATTTGTTTCTTTTTATATGAGATTATTAATTGTTGTCACTGACAGAAGTAAGTACTTGAATATTTTGAAGAGGCTGGACCTTCCTCCATTGTAGAACCAAAAATAGTGTTTTGAAAACAGATGGTCTGTTTCAATCTGGGGAATACATAATTTGCTTTTATGTCAAGATGAAGTTTGTAATGCTTATATGTTGCAGAAACTTTACTGTCTGTGACATTTGTGCTTGTGTGAAGTGTAGATAATTGGTGATGAATCCATCCAAGTGACCTGAAAATGAAACAGTTCCTCAGATCTGAACTGCTCAGTAATTTAAGAATTATTAGTAAACAGGTTTGTTATTTAAAGTTTGTTGTTAAATTTTATGAAATGTAATTGACATTTCACATGTACGAGCTTGTATATATTGGAATTATATTTTCTTGTTCAACAGCAAGTATACTCATTTCTTTCATGTGTTGACATATTAGGGAGACGTAGCTTAAATACACACTTGCATGTGCGTGCACCCACACACACGCGTGTGCACACGTGCACAGCCTGTTATAGGGTGAACTTTACTTTTACCTTTTTGATTTTCAGATGAGACATCTGTGTAGTGTTTTCAATAATTAATAAAGTGTATACAAGTTTTCAGTCTAGTTAGACTGCAAACTTATATATATTTTATTCATTATTTACTTTTACCTTTCTGTGCTCTGGATATCTGTGACTGACAGATCTACTGGCTGCTGTTGTGAAATTGATGATAAACGGAAGTGCCTGCTCTTTGGCTGGGGTATGGTTGCTTTCTTTATCATTATCTCAGTATACAGTAACTGAAAGTTAAACTTATACTTGTGAGAGCCATTAAGGTGCTTGGGGGAGATGAAGTAAAGCCCTACTAGCTTTTAGCTCTGGTGTTAGTTGGAGGTGACTGTTCAGCTTCACACCGTGACTGTTGTAACCCCAAGGAAAGAGCACCTGGTACCCCTTGAATAAGAGGCAGGCTTGGCCCCAGAACCAGTATGGACATCTTGGAGAGGAGAAAAATATCTTGGCTCACCTGGGCATCGAACCCTGTCTCATTGGTTATCCAGTCTGCAGTCTTAGTGACTGTATTACATAGGGCATCCCAGCTCCTTTGTGTGGTACCAAAAGCTTTAACAAGTTAGAAAATGTCCACAGAAGGACATATTTTTGGCACATCCTCATAATTACATCAACAAAAGGAATGTTGATAACCTTGATAGTGAAGATGACCACAGTATCTGGTATCCTTGATAAGCATAATGACTGTGAAACAGTGGTAATGCTAGTAACCAATTAGTCATAAATGTACTGAGGTGTTCATGTAAAGTATGTGTTATTTCTGTCTGTTTTTAATCATAATTCAGCATCTTATGTATGAAACAAATGGGCAGATCAATTAAAATCCATACTCCCATTCCAGAGTCAGAATATACACCTGTCATCACATCAACGGCTGTCTGTACATTTCTAGTATTGTAATTTTTGTATTGCAGAGACACTAGCTAGATGGCAAGCTGAAGTGAGTGAGGATGGAAGACTAGTTGGTGGAAAAGGGTGGAAGGAAAGGGTATTAAACAGAGAGGAACGGAGGAAGCTCCTGAGAATGGCAAAGAATTGGCACATGCCAATGGAATGAATGAATGAGACCCTAGCTTGCATTTGTTGACCATCATTACCTTGACATTATTGAGCTGTTTCAGAAACAATTCTGTGATTCAGTTATTTCCTTAACATTTGTTTCTTAATTGTTGGACGTCTTGACCCTTGAAGATGAGCCTGACACACTGGTGTGAAATATCAGCAAGAAACTACCAGTCTGCATAGCGCAACATTTTGGAAAACAAAGACCTCAAAGTAATAGCTACTGGTAGAAGATTTTTTTTTTTAAATTCCGGGGTAAGTAGTCTGTTTGTTTTGGTGGATTGGTGGTGCTTTCAGCTGCTAATATTATACAGAGGTGCTGATAAGCCCTTAGCCCGACCAGGAAGGAAACAAGCTACATTCCCCACATTTTATGGAACTTGTAGGTTCATTACCACATTCACAAGAGTCCACCACCTGTCCCTGCCCTAGCCAAATCAATCCATTCCTCTGCCCATCACACTTTTGACAGGCACAGCTTGTTTCCTTCCTGATCGGGCTAAGGACTTATCAGCACCCTGGTACAGTGTCAAATTACAGGGTCATTAATGAATAATGATTTTTAGTGCATAAGTTTGTGTATTCTCGGGGACTATTACAAAGATTTGTATAGGTCAGGTTGCATTTTATTCCGAAAGGCCAAAGGAGAAAAATCCCACCGAGGCACAAATAAAGCTTTCATAATGTGAAACTGTTGGTACAAAATGAATTATTCATGTTGCATGTTTTGTTGGAGCTGAATACAAATTAAGAACGCTTGGTGTGCATGTGGACATGGAAACCTTCATTTCATTTTCACAATAATTACAACCAACAAAATGCAATCTTCATGTTTGCAATGTGCATCAATGATAATTAAACACTTTATTATCCAACTAATGGAGAAGGCACTGCCTTCCTATACAGTGAACTACACACACGCACACGCACATGCACACACACACGCGCATGCGCACGCACACACGCACACGCAATGGGTCAGAATATGCTGCCATAACACTGACCTTGTCCATGCCAATGGACATGATAGAATCAATCTTGGCTTTTTTAGCCAAGCACTGTACAAGGCTGATGGATCCTCTGTGATTCGAAACATGTTGGAGCACTTTTAAATATTTTATAATTTTAATTGTATCTGTGTATTATATATTGTGCATTAGTTGGATAATAAAGTGTTTAATCAACAAAATGCACTTTATGTAGGGAGAAACTCCCAATAGTCTGTAACAGGTCTGCTACATGTTTCTGCTGTCTTGGACCATTATCAAGGAGCTTCAAGCTGAAATATATTATAGACTAACTATAGACAATTAGGGGTTTCTTCCTAAATAAAGTGTGTTTTGATGGTTTTAATTTATTTTATCTAATATAGCAAAACATGGTAATATGCCATACTGTAAAATACTGTTTAGTAGCTTATCTAAGTAGTGTAGAGCCTCGATTTAGCTGAGTAATAAGGGGGAGGGTTGTTTATTAAATCTAAATGTCTGTTGCTTGCATCAGTCAGGGCCAGACTAAGAGGTGGACCAGCTGAATAGCTGCCTGGGATGCCAACAATTAAGGGTGTTAAGACGTTGCTGGAATGATAGCAAATATGGTGCTACAGAAAACAGGTTTTATGTGCGGAGTAGGATTTAAGTGTGTCGCCTGTGTGTTCATATAGCTAGGAGTTGTACAGGGAGAGTGGAGTGTTCACAGCTATAATTAGCTGATGGTGCTCAGATCATATTTTGTGCATAAGTTTCAGTAAATGTGACAGACAGGCATGGTGTGCCAATAATGCATCGTTATATTTTCCTCATGTGAAGAACAAGAGGAAACTTTTATCTTAGTTTTATTTATTTATTTTCATACATATTGTTGCATACGCAACACTGGACTTCTCCAATTATGTATTACAAAATTACAATACGTGTACATAGTTTCAAACTGTGACAGTTATAGTTATCCGCATGAGGCAATAATAACAGTAATTACAATATACGTTCCAAACCAATACTATATTAAAATACGTGAAAATTGCTGTGTGAAAGTTGTTTAAAATAGCTAATGAAATTATTTCAATTTCAAATTCAATTTCAAACAAACTAGTCATGCATGTGACCATGGATGCGTCAAACATAACACAACCCAATATACAATACACTGTCATTGAAATTATTAACACAATACAATTCCATTTAGTTAAGTTTAATAGAAAAATTTATGTAACAACCAATCGCCAATTGTCCCATATCATATCTATGACCCCAATTTTTTTAACTGTCAAAATGAGCCTAGATTTTTTTCCTGATTATTGTAGTGTGAAAAACTCGAATTAACTCCGGCTATAGACAACTACTAACAGTGTCTCTACACTAGTATAGCCTGCAAATATTCTTCAAGCATGTAAAACGAGTTATTCAAAAGGCTGGACTTCACTTCCTTTTTGAATTGATTAAATTTATCTAGCTTTTTAATTCTCAAGGGCAAGTGTTTATACAATCTAACACCCATGTGTAGCACACTTTTTTGAAGTAAAGATGTATTACGAGTTGCTAACTTCTTTATCCTTTAACTGGCCTGGGGGGGGGGGGGGGGGGGGGGACACTTAAAAAATGTATTACCCCCAAAAAAACAATTCCATTATACAATCCTTTTAT
>Ga0136643_10006518_pt1 | contig 16727 bp, 14 predicted proteins | sample TergutLab28metaG_FD_96883 | JGI IMG/M metagenome (GOLD analysis project Ga0136643, IMG submission 96883) | Labiotermes labralis P1 segment gut microbial communities from Petit-Saut dam, French Guiana - Lab288 P1 (version 3) (version 3) | ecosystem: Host-associated > Arthropoda: Insects >... | reverse complement strand
AGTGTTGAATCTATTGTACTTTTACATTAGTACTTTCCGAAGTATGTGTGCAGTGCCCAATATGGCTGTTTTCTGTAGTTCCTTGACTTCATGTTTTCCTGTTATGTTGCTCACGTATTTTCTAAGTGACTTTGAAATAGGTCCAGTAGCCCCTATTATTACCGGTATCATCTTTGTCTTTACATTCCACATGCGCTGTTTATTATTATTATTATTATTATTATTATTTGATAAGCAAGAATTAAATTGAATTATTGCCCTTTTTCTCGCATGCTAAACTGCTCCATTCTACGCCGCGTAAAATCCCAGTAGAGCACAGATGTTTTATTCACAGATTTTGTAAACTAATTAAAAACGTATTAACAAGTGTCATTGCTGATAAGATTGCGGAAAATATGACGAGATTCAAGCACAGGTCTTTTATTGTTGCTGCTGCCGCTGCCGCCGCCGCCGCCGCTGCTGAACCCCTCTTACTTGTTGCAGTTTCAGTTTCAGTGACTGAAGGCAGAACTTTGTAGAGCATATGGACACCCCTACGTAATTTCGGAGGAATTACTTAAACGTAAAACGTAGAACTGCACATGTTCTGAATCGTGCACTGCACAGTTTGGGACGGTGGGAGACTGGAGGTATAAATCCACGCATTCCTAACCTCGGTGCTAGGTGGAAATGAGCGGTGAACCTCACTCAGGACGCTTTCCGTCCAGGAAAGAACCTCCCATATTTCTTGTTTATGAGCTCTTGGGGATCCCAGAGCAAATCTGGGTGGTTCAGAAGGGAGAAGATGTAAATGTGAGCTCGATTTGTGATCTTGAAATCTGTAGACTAGACACAGCACTGACGGAGCGTCGTTATGTTAGGTCTAATTAATTAACATTCAAGCCGTGATAAGTGTGTAAGTAGACGATATTTTTACTGGCTCCCTGTCTAATCTGGTCTTACCGGACTTTTCTCATGGCATGAAGAGGAACGAAGCATGCAGAACTAAAATATGGAGAAGGGCGAAGTCAATAAGCTGCAATCAAATCAGTTTCGTGCGACAGAAAACAGCATGCCTTAACTTACATAACCACAATTCGTTAAATCTTTCAAAATGGTCGGTGTCCTATGACATTGGTTTTCGCAAGTATGGATAGTAAAACATCTTTACATGTAGCCTAACAACATATTATTTGTTTGATGATTGAGGTTACGTAAAGGAGATACTTAAAATGCACGGGACAGTTTACCTACATTTAGCATAGAGATCTAGAAAGGGTGGAACTTTGGTTCCATAAGCATTTATCTTTGCCTGTTTTTACTTGGATGTCATCAGTTAAAATTTTATCTGCCGACATGTGTTTTACGTGTAAACAATTGCAGATTGTTTTTCGCCTTGTCTGTTATTTTGGCTTTGTTTGGACTTGAGTCTCTGTCCGTGACGTCAGAAGATTGTGATCTTGCGACAGGTCACCGTCCGGGGTGAGTCTGCACTGTCACAATTGCCAGTAGCATTGGTCTAGGATATATTGTAGGAGAGGAAACTGATGAGAGCAAACATTCGGAACTCTTTGAATTATTGAAAGTTTACAAGGTTTCATCATTTCCCATTGCTTTCTTTTGGAAGCCGAACATGGATTAGGAAGAAAAAAAGATCATTCGGACAAATGTCAAGACAGCAGAGATGAAATATGTAGGAAGGGGGACAGGCTGCACTGGAATGAATACATAAATGCAAGAGTGGTGCCGTAACAACGGAGCCATACATTCATTCTGTGCGCTTAAAGAAAAGAGAATAAAGATCAAGGTGGAAGAAAAATAGAACGAATGGACACATTTCGTAAACCGTTCCAAGCCTTGACATATAAACTAGCGCCAAAGGAGAGAGGAATAACCGGAAAAAATTGAAGGAGACAAGAAGAGTAAAATGAAGAGTGCTGAAAAGACCAGAGTTTAAAATGAGTATTGTAGTAGGAGGAGGAGGAGAAGCAGAAGAAGAAGAAGAAGAAGAAGAAGAAGGTGAAAAAGAAGAAGGTGAAAAAGAAGGTGAAAAAGAAGGTGAAAAAGAAGAAGAATGTGAAAAAGAAGAAGGTGAAAAAGAATAATAAGAAGAAGGTGAAAAAGAAGAAAAAGGTGTAAAAGAAGGTGAAAAATAAGAAGGTGAAAAAGAAGAAGGCGCAAAGAAGGTGAAAAAGGAGAAGGTGAAAAAGGAGGAGAAGGAGAAGGAGGAAGAGATGGAAGTTTTAGTAGAAAATGTTTGCAATGCGCATATAGTCGCATTTTACGACACTGGCTACTTGAATAATAAAAGACTTCTGTTCCTCCTGCACATGTGTAAGAAAGTACTTTGATAATAGTACACCATGTCAGAGCTGAAGCCGTTTGTCGCTGACATCTCACTGTAGACGACAGGGTTCGATACCACAGCAGTTCGTGTAGGATTTGTAGTGGGTTTTACGAGTCTGGGTCTTGTTGCTGTCTGAGGGTTTCGGTGTTCCTCTTATCAGTTAACGCTATCGTTAAAACAACGTCGCTCATTCGTACTGCCATAACGCTAAGCATTATAGATATTGACAGTGTCGCTAAATAAACTACATACAAATTACGCTTGATAATATGAACTCTTAAAGGAACTGAGCACAAACCTGTCCTGCTGCATGTGCACCTGTGTGCTTGTGATGTTCCAGTGTTCTAAGCAGCCATTGTAAGATAGCGGAATAACGTAAATGTATATATATATATATATATACACACAGAATGTTCATATTAAATCTCTACAAATTTGAGTACTTGGAGTTTCCGAATGGGGTCACCAAACATAATGCACTTTTTTTTTGTATAAGCTAAGGCACATCAGAAAACTCACTTATTATAATTTTATTCCCTTAATTTTTTTTCGATGGCGCAGTAGCTCTTATTGGTCCAGGTCCTCCTCAGACACATCACACTCGGCAGGATTCCTCTGGACGAGTGTTTAGCTCTACGCAGAGACCTCTACCTGATAACACACGACTGGATTCGAAACCTCAGTCTCAGCAAGCGAGCGGCCGCAGACTCACGTCTGAAGACCGCGAGGCCACTGGCATCGGCTTTGGTTATATTATCTATTAAATTATATTTGGACACCCTAAGGGAAGGCTCAGTGTGTGGGGTAGTTTGTAATGACAGATTGGTGCTTCAGATGCAGAGTTTTATTCGAGCGAGTCTTGATATGCTGGACCTGTAGATGTACCGGGTAGTTCGAAAGAAGTTGCGAAGTTTTAAACAAAATAATATGAGGTACTCTAAAATGTTCTATTGTATTATATTGTGGCGGCGATTGGCTTTAATTCACTGACTTGTATATAAACAGTAAATATTTGTTTAATAAAGGAGGGTGCTTGAAATGCCTCAAAAACAATAAAATATCATGTTACAATAAGTGTGCGAATTTGGCTGAGATGCACAAATTTGACTTCCATAGGGCCGTGCATCGTAATATATTTCTATAGTAAATCCAACTAGATGCACCAACGTTTCGATTTATCTTATTTTGAGTGACGCTGTACATGTTTCGGACGGTCTTTCCGTCCATCACCAGTAGCTCAAGACTGTACGCACTGCAACAGCCATATGTCAAACAGAACTGCTGACTACTTGCTAGCGGGAACGCTAGCAAGTAGTCAACAGTAACTGACATAAGCTTGTTGCTGTATGTACAGCCTTGAGCTACTGATGATGGACGGAAAGACCATCCGAAACATGTAGAGTGTCACTCAAAATAACAAAATTGAAACATTGGTGCATCTAGTTGGATTTACTATAGAAATGTACAAATTATTTTCCACGTTTGTTGGCTGTTTTGAAACGGCATCTAAATACAGACCATCCGCAGGCCTATGTGCGAGTATGGTTGTGGGCTTGTTTTCGTTGTAATTAGTGGTATTGCAAGCTACCTCGCCAGAGTACTTTGTGTCTATAAAAACTTTATTTCAGCACCAGAGAAAAATGAAAACATTTGCTGACAACGGTAACTTTTTCTAGTATACACCCCATACCTGTCCGCCTCTTTCTGTTTTGCCATTACACTGAACACAGTACATCACCACTTCCTGGACAAGGATTCACCTAACTTCGAACATGCTTCTTCTAGAAGTAAATTCGATATCGTCCTTAAGCGGACCATTTACACATATGGGAATTGGAGGTTTAGCTCCACATATTCTTAATCGCGGCACTAGATGGAGATGAGTGTTTAGCTTCACGGCCCAACCACTTTAATTCCGGGGCATGAGCCCTCGCTACACATTAAATAGGAGTTTGTGTCAGCCCCAGAACCGGTCTGGAGATTTTGAATACCTTCAAAGCTATGTCAGAAATTCCAGCAACCGTTACACGGTCTTCCAACCCACAGCCTACTTACGCCTTGGTCACTTTGCTACCTTTGAAACACCCCTCGATACCTCTTAAACAGAAGGGCAGTTGGGCCCCAGAACCGATATGGACAGTTTTGTAACGGTACAAAGTAAAGCTTTTCCCTTCCCCCGCCATGAAGGCATATATGTATAGTTCCACTAATTCTTAACTTGAACCCTAGATAAAGGTGAATGGTTAACTTTACACTCCGGCCGCTTTACCTCCCTGGAAAGGACCCCGTTGCTTATCGCACAGGAGGCAGGGTGGACCCCAGAACCAGTGTGGACATTTTTCTGGATAATTTGTGTAAGAGACAACATTCTTGTCCCTGCAGGACATCAAAGCAAGATCTTACCGTCCTCCAGCCCGTAGCCTAGTCACTGCACTAGCTATGCTATACGGAAACAAGGTTTTACTAAACTGAATTACAGCGTTCATTTCGAGGCCCGCAAGGCAGTTGTGGTGTGCGCGGTATGACTGTAATAAGACTTGCTGATTCTGGTGGCGTGTCTTGACGTGTTAATGTACTTAGCCTACTTCTAGAAAGAAACCTTCTAGCTGGACTAGAGAAGGTTTTGCGTTATATTACATGGAATTTATGGGGTAAACCGACACATTTTCTTCACCATAACAAGTGTCCTGTAGCTTAATTCATTAATTCCAGTCGTACCTGAATATTTTGACGACAGAACACGAAGATGACTATACAAGCGAAGAACTGTGCACTTTGCTTCAAGCACCTCTATTTAGTTCGACGAAGTTGTACCTAATTCAGATTGTACCGGGCTAAGCGATTAGTCGGCAGCGAAGATTAACTTGAAAAAGTGTGCGGCAGAAGGCAGGTCTGTTCAAATTGAAATTGAATTTGCCTGGAGGGACCGACAAAACCACGAGAGTCCGGGTGTCCCGGTCCACATACCAAATCGCACCTAGCAACGCAGAAAGCCGTAATATAACCTGAATAATCTGCTGTCAGGACACAAAAGGTACAGGGCATTGTGCGGCAAGATCAGAAGTGTATAGGTTATCAGTAACGTAAATAGTGTGAAAGTAAAAGCGTCTTGTTTTCAGCAGCACCCTCTTCTTCTTCTTTTTCTTTTTCTTCTTCTTCTTTTCCTCCTCCTCTTCCTCCTACTTCTTCTCCTCCTCCTTTTCATCCTTCTTCTCCTCCTTCTCTTCCTCCTCCTTCTCCTCCTCCTTTTCATCCTCCTTCTTCTCCTCCTCCTCTTTTTCATCCTCCTTCTCCTCCCCTCCTCCTCCGCCACTCCCCTCCTCCTCCTCTTCCTCATCCTCTTCCTCATCCTTCTCCTCCTCCTCCTCCTGCTTCTTCCTTTTTTTCCTCCTCCTCCTCCTCCTTCTTCTTCTCTTCCTCCTCCGTTTTTCTCCTCCTTCTCCTCCTCCTCTTCCTTTTTTTCCTCCTCCTCCTCCTCCTTCTTCTTCTTCTACTTTCACAGTAAAGGCACGTTGATACATCCAAAATTTGAGAGACTTCACGCATTAGATATGTGTAAGGCAAGTAGCCTCCCTTTGACAATACACAGCAGACACGTGGAGTTTTAGCGATCACTTTCCCGTAACTTGGTGACTTTCGAATAACCCAGCAAAATTAAGAAACATGAGCAAAACAAAGTAACCTACAATTAAATGTTATTCAGCCGAGCCACAAAACAAATTTAAACAAACGAATTTGTAACTCCACGAAACGCCATTCTCTTGGGATATTCAAATGTAAATCTCGCAGCTACTCAAGAAATGTTCGCCTTTTTTAAATTCCGAAATTTCATCACCTTGCTTACAAAAGCATGAAATTCAATCTTATCCTGAGCCAGCTAAAAACAGGTCAAAATCCTTCTATCGTTTTCCTTTTGGATACATTTTAATCCTCTAAAGCCCAGTGGTTACTTGATGTACCACCAGGTTAACATTTCGAAAAATCTACGTTCTGTCCAAAGAATGTGTTTTTACCAGATCTCAGAAAAAACAGAGTTTATTTCCTTACACAACATTAACTGACTTGTTGTTATAACAGAAACGGAGTGTGCTTACTGAGCGGTACGGGCTGAATTTTTAAATAATATTCAGGTTTTCTTAGTCTTTAACATAACAAACAATTTTTTGGAATGTGACGCCATATAGGTTGGTAGACAGAAACCTTGAAGATGGACGAAGAACGTTTTCCTGAAAGTTTATGTAGAGACATATCTACTAGAGAACACGAGATCACATCCCAGAACACTTTGATCTTCGTAAGGAACGCAAACCAAATATCTGGGACTCAGTTTTGCTGACATGAGAGGTGGAAGAACGAGTGCGAAGCAGGGTCCGAGGGTCAGACCCGAAATACAGGTGTGCCCTGTAACAACTGTCCGTTTTGCGCAATTCTTTCTAGTGATGAAGTACAGTGGAAACAAACTGTGGACAACCACGGACTCACATTGAAGGATACTTGTGGTAACGTCGTTTAAAACGCAAACAGTACCTGCAGCTCGAAGAGTGTGGTAGCGACGTGTATTCTATATCTATCACGGAACTTCGTCTGCTTAATGGAAAGGGGGGAAGGAGGAGGAGGGAGGGAATTTTTAGGGTTTCGTTCCCCCAAGATAACATGGCGAAATGCCGTTATTCTGGTGTATAGGATGAGGTGGCAGGCGGGGTTGGACAGGTGGCTGAGTGATTCAACATTTTACCACGCACCGATAACCGCCCACAGCAAGAGGCACATCAACTGCGGGCTAGAGTGGTACAAAGCGCTATCTCTTTCTGCACGTGTGTGGTTCCGTGGTGTTGCCATTGGTGTGGTATTGGAGACCGAACTTGCAAGTGATTCGTAGTAAACAACACATCCACCGTCACGTGCACGTCTATCTATGCAGCGTGGACTGTAAGCGCGCACGCGGTTGAGAAATGTGTGCATCTTTTGTTGATCAGATGAAGAATATTATGGTCCGGGCTTGTTGAACGATACGGACGTGACGTAAATACAGTGATACCTCGGCTAACGAAGAAAATTCGTTCCGGAATCACATTCGTTAGCCGAAACACACATACAGACGGAAAAGATAAGCTCCTGGAATGGCCCGACCGTTCATGTTTGCTGCTTTATGTTAGCGCGCAGCCACTAAAACATTCGTTAGCCGAATCCACATTCGTTAGCCGAGTCCGAAAAACAGCGAAAAAAATCTTCGTTACCCAAAAAATTCGTTAGCAGGGTCACTCGTTAGCCGAGGTATCATTGTAATAGGCGCTACTCGCTACTATGCAGACGTACATAAAAACGAATTACATAAGGTCGTTAAAAAATAATCGCCATTTGTTGTGAGAATTATACGACACTCGTCAGTACATAATATACACACTGTAGAACCAGATTGTAAGAAGCCCCGACAGCCTGCAAGAGGCGGTTAAGCAGATTTGTAGGAGGAAATGTGCTAACAACACCTCATTGCAACAAAGTATCACAAAATCATACACGTGGTAGATACCAGTAACTGTTAATTAGTCTTCGGGTCAGCATCTTCCACGACATGGACTTGCTGTGGTACAAAATGGAATACGCTGTCTTCAGATGCGTACGGTACCTGCTAACTTTCTGAATTAAACTGTCTGTGACAGCTGACAGTAGGTAGTACTATTCTAGTGAATGTGTTTTGGAAAGTGGGCTGCGGCATGTTGCGGTATTTTTCACAGGACCTCAGACGTTGGCTATGTTACGGGAACGCAGCGCAAGTTTGGGTTTTCATGAAGTCGAAATATGTTTAGACTAGCTTAGCGGCTATGAGCTTCTAAAAAATAAACCTGAGATTCGGAGCTAATAGGTCATAACGGGCGTCATTTTGTACCGAAATGGACAGACAGTTTACCTCATGAAAGCTTTACTTGACGTAAATTGAAGTTTGTATTTCTAGATGAAAAGGATTTGTTAATCTGAAATTTAAGATGTCTGGAGCGTAGGATGGAGTTTTGCTAAGGATAATAAATAGATTGCAGAAACAGACTGAATGTGGTAGTTCAGGGGGAAGAATGGGGTTGTAAAATTCAAGCAGGGGGAGAAACTTTGCCAGCTTCGCTGTAAAACGGCCTGGAATGAGCTACGGTGATTCATCATCGTCATCATCATCATCATCAGCAACAACGTCGCCATCTTCGTCATTATCTTAACCGTCACCGTCGCGGCCACCATCATCATTGTCACCATTATCATCGTGACCCTTGAGAGCTGACTACTGGCTGAACGCGAGTTAGCCTGGCTCATATATTTGACACATTCATTGAACAGTTTACGGCAGTCGGCACAGTGAATTGGCTAAGGGCTGGACGGTCGGGGATTCGAATCTCAGTAAGGGCAAGGGATTTTTTTACCTTCTTGAAACTGTCCAGGCTGGCTATGGGGCCCATCCACCCTCCGAAGTTCTTTCTGGGGTGTACAGCGGCCGGGGCGTGATGCTGGCCACTCATATCCATCTGGTGCTGAGGTTAGGAAAGACAGGAGCTATATATCTACTCCTTTTATTTGCCTTTATGACGTTGGGAGAAAATAATTTATCTTTCACCCCCTGAGTAGCTGTTCCGTAGGCACTTTCGCAAAATTGTGAAAAGCGACTATTAGCTTCGATCGTGTCTGTCCGTCTGCATGGAACACCTCGGCTCCTTCTGGACGGATTTTACTGAAATTTTATATTTAAGCATGTTTCGAGACTCTGTCGAGAAAATTAAAGTTTCATTAAAATCGGAAAAAATAACTGGTACTTTAGTGAATAACAATACACATTTATTATCACATCTCGCTCACATTTTTCTTAGAATAAAAATATTCAGACAAAAAATGTAGAGAAAATCAAGACGCACATTTTACGTTCAGTAACTTTTCGAAAATTATGCCGTTTATGAAATAATGTGGGGAAAATAATGTAGAGGCGGGTAGGCCACATATGACAATATGGCGCATAGCATGTTGGATAACTAACGTATATAAATATTAAGTGATGTGTCAGTCAAACACAACAAAACTTTATTATGTTTATTATTGTGCTAGGGCAACATGTTTCGATTCTTACAGAGTTATCTTCAGGTCCTTCTAAGAAAATAGATCCTTACTTCAAATGTTTAAAAATGCGCTGTGGGATCCCAAACGCTTACATTCTTTATAAAACTATGTATAAAAAGCATGTGTCGTTTTGCTGTTATTGTACAATCGAGATACCTAATTTTAAAACTTTAACCGGTGCATATGAAAGAGGTTACAAGTATATATTGTTGTTAATTACTATATATATATATATATATACACAAGTTTTTGACGTTTTGCTGACCGTGCATCTCAGTATATTTATCTCGGTATTTAACCAACTTGATGCACAAAATTTGTTTCACAATAAGTTTTATTTCATGCCTCTACATGTTTCGAACACATGTGCTCATCATCAGGAGGTCAAAATTGCACTACACAGCCTCTGGTATCATCACATTACCCTATAGGTGTGATGATACCAGAGGCTGTGTAATACAATTTTGACCTCCTGATGATGAGCACATAGTGCTAAAAACATGTAGAGGCATGAAATAAAACTGATTGTGAAACAAATTTTGTGCATCAAGTTGGTTAAATACTCAGATAAATGTGTATATGCTTTTGTAATTAACAACAATATATATGTGTAAGTTTTGTTGTGTTTGACTGACACATCATTGTATATTTATATATGTGTTAAACACTTCGGGATGGCAAACATTAAAAAAATGGATAACTAACGCCGCACTCACTCAGAATATGCAATACAGTCGTTCTCCACTATCTGGATTAACCTTTTAAAGACCTAAGCCTAATCTGCTTTTTATAAGTAATCAGTCCGTACCGCGCTGTAAACACTCTTCACGGTTGTAAAGACCAATCAAACAAAATTCGCTGTCTGTTCTCAGATGGTTACAAAACACTCAAAACTAAGCGATAACCAAGTAGTATTTTTGAATGTTAAACCTAGAGGTGCGTAAAGAAACCGCTAGGCTTTGAAAGGTTAATTGGGACGGCAGGCTATCCGGATATGCAGAAAATCCGGATAATTGAAATTTTCTTTGAAAATTGTCTACGTTAGCAGTTTGTAGTTCGGCTGTTACTATTTACAGCAATTAAGTGTGCCTAATCCTTGTGGCCACGCTTGATTTGTAGTTCTAGAAGCCATCAACACTGTACTGTACTTCATCAGATAACCGGTAATTTCAAGGCAAGTTAGTTTCGTAGAATTCTCGACATATCTACCGGAAAGGCCAAACCGATCCGGATAGCCAGCGTCCGGATAAGTGGAGTTCTACTGTACTCGTTGCTTTCCCGCTGCAACAATGGTTGCACGAACGCGCCTCATTTTTACGTCATAGTACGCTAACTGTCTTATAATAATATAAACAGCCAACTAGATGAACAATAATAATTCTATTAATAATTTCAATCAGCGCAACATGTTTCGGGCGAAAGTATCGCCCGAAACATGTTGAGCTGATTGAAATTATTAATAAAATTATAATTGTTGCATCTAGTTGGCTGCTTATAATATTATATCAATGATGAACGGTCACTGTCTTGTTTATTGCCAGGTCTCGGAGGTTTGCAAGGCTCTCGCAGTTCAAATTGGGCCCAGTCTACAGCGAATTACGTCAGCTGCAGCCTGAAACTAACCATACCCATCCAATGATGTTGTCGAGTAGGTCAAACCCATGGAGTTACCTCCACTCCTTCCATCATACTCAGGTCTTATTGACTATGAACACACCGAGCAAGAGTGAAGTTTAAGAAATTTATTCGGGACGTTTAGATTCAACTCTAGGCCGAGACATTGACTACATTACTTATAATTTTCTTAAATTTTTTTCAGTCTATCAGCAAATGATAAGTTATTGCCTTAGACTGAGCCAAGACCGCTTCCTTTCTAGTCCTTTCCAGTTCATGATTCACTGTCAGTCATTCGACACTGCGTTATCTGATCTACTGACAAAGTCGTTAAATCAATATGCAAGTACCAGTATATGGGGGACCGCGGTAGCTCAGTGGTTAAGGCGCTGCGCTACAATTCGGAAGATCGCTGGTTCGATTCAAGACGGTGTCATTGGAATTTTTCATTGACATAATCCCTCCGATCGCACTATGGCCCTGGGGTCGACTCAGCCTAACATAAATGAGTACCAGGAGTATTTTCTGTGGATAAAAAGCGGCCGGTGCGTAAGGCTGACAACCTTACCACCATCCTGGACCATTGTCACGTAATCTGCGAACCTTAACTTCCTGGAACCCTCTGGGCACCTCGGGCCTGTAATGGGACTGATTTTTAAATACTAGTATGTAATGAATTTTGTTTTTGATTGATTCAGCCGTGTTATTCCTATGGTTGACCATTTACTTAGGCTAGAGGGCAGTAAATCCTTGAAACATTCTCTCTCTAAGAAGCAGTTGAGTGACATTTATATTTCTGTCGGCAAGGCAGCGTCTTTCCTTACCAATAAAACCTGTCAAACTGATCTTGATAACTTTTCCCAATTCATGCTATGAATTTTGAATGGACGTTCAATTTCTTATTGTCCCTCTAGAGTTACGACGTATACAAACGCAACAATTGAAATGTTAGCTATGGATATTACAGAGAGAAGTGCCATGGAGTAGCGCGTGAATATTATGTTAGCCTGTCATGAGACGGTGCTGCTTGTAGCAAATTCAGTTTCTTTGCCTGCCGAACACAATTCCACATGTAACAAGCAAGGTGCGGTAGAACCAACGTGCTTTAGGACACTCTCATACCGAACTAACCTAGCAGGTTACCAACAACCTCTAGTCTGGGCAGAATGTCTCCACCAGGACCTGTCGATCGATGTGACGACTTTCCTTCTGTCTGCTAGATTCTGGCTCCAAAATCACTTTCCTTGCGATTCCTCGCATCACATTTCGAGATCGAAAGTTTAATATCTACAGGAAAACGAGCAGCTGATGTACAGTTACGCCTGTATTTAGATATTTTGGTGCTATTGCGCGTTGCTATTAACTGTCAACGTACAATTTGATCAATAAACACTATTCGGTCAGCAGTATGAGGATTTATGCGATGTTTCTAAGCGCAATATGTTGCGTTTCGGCTGCTGGTGATATAAATGTATAACCCGGTGATTCTGCTCGGTTTGTGCAACTCAGTTTCCGTATATGTAACTTCTTTATTCATTAACGCGTCTCTTGACTTGGGTAATTTTGGTTACTGTCAAAAGTATGTTACTGTATTGAACTGCGTATTGACGTGCGTGTATGAATTGTTATTGTCTCGTTTTGTGTTTTGTACAAGTTTCAAACACTTCTTCTCTCCCCTAACTGTTTAAAGAAGTGCTGTTTCTTTATTTCTGACGTTACAAATAATCTGAGTGCCTGTCCACAGCATCCATTGCTGAATGTGAACTAAATCCATAGAATAAAATCTTTCTTGATCAGCTCCTGGTTTTTCATTTAGACAGAATTTCCCGCATTTTATGAAACCCCAAAACCTATTACCGTATTTAAATTATGTGTCTCTCGGTTCTATCGTTAGCCAGTTTAATCCAGTCCACAATCTAAAATCTTAACTCTTTACAATCAATTTCATATCGTAATTTCATTTTCGCTTAGATTGTTCAGGTAATTCTTTTTCATGGTTTCTAACCAAAATCTTTTTAGGACTTCTCTTTGCTCCTACACTACCTGCATTCTCCGGCCATTTCACGTTTATAGCGTGTCTATCTTAATAGTATTTGATGAAATTTGCAAGTCATGAAGGACCTCACTATGCAGCATCCTCCATCCTGTAGTTACTTCTCAATCGCAGGTGTAAATCTCGTCATCAGATTCCTGTCTCCGCAGAACTTCGGTCTGTATTATTTTCCATAATATGAAAAATTTCCACACGCAAAATATTAGTATCTTAGAAATCCATGTTACAAAATAATAAATTGTAAAATAAGCAGTTATTTTCTGTGTGTTACGAAAAATACATTTTGGTAAGTCTCAAAAGAATACATCTGTCCGGAGATAAGAATATATGGTCCTAGAGAAGGTGGGTGTGAAGATGTGAAGTGGGTTAATCATTCTCATCCTGTTGGTCAGGTGACGTCAGTTGCGCTCAGATTCGTAAGAACGTACTTCGTACAGCAGAATATGATCACCTGGAGAATATAATCCCTGCACATTTGCATTCATTGCTTTATGAAGTGTACTGACGTCACTGGGTGGTGATGTAGTGATTGAAAGTGCCGGCTTCGTATTTCTCGCGCAGTGTCCAATTGTCCCGTAACGTCCATCTGCAGAGAGGCTCTAGAACGTCTGTTGCTTGCGATTTATTTCTGCATCAGGGTATTAATTATTCAGCTGTTCATCTGAACACGTTTTTGCCTGTTCATGATAAGCGAGGAACACTGACACAAGATCTACGGATTGGAGAAGCTACTTTTGACCTCATACGAGAAGCGGTTAGCTGTAGGCATGATGTTCCCATCGCTCTTAATCCATATATCATGGGTTAGCTCGGTCAGTATAGTGTCTAGACCCCACATCAAACGACTGGTTTTCGATTCTGAGCGAAGACAGGGATTTTTCACTTTGACAGCGCGTCCAGACCGGGTCTTGAACCCACTCAGCTACTGTGTGAGGACACTGGAAGATCCTCTTCTCAAGGGCAAAGCAGCCGGAATATGAGGCTATTCACTCACGTCCGTCTAACACCAAGATTAAAATGCGTGGCTCTAAGCCTCATTCCGTCATGCACGTGTGGTGCTTAATTAAGCGAAGAAAAATTTTGCCTCGTGCCCTTTTTTTTTTGGGGGGGGGGGAGAAATTATCAAGACATAAGTGTAAGCAGATCATTATCATTATCATCACCATCACCATAGTTAGGTCTTATTATTCGTTACGCTGTGATATTGCCGACGTTTCCGAAGAAGCGACAGCCTCAATCTTCAAATTAAAAGGGCCACCCTTAAGCCACGCTGATCGAGACATCTGGTTTCTCGGAAGTGTCTGTATGTATCCACCAAACTGCAACGTGTTACAGCCCTGAAAATCATATTCTTAATTTTCACCGCCATACGAAACTTCATCATTACCTGCACCATTATCACCACCACTATCATCATCCTCACCATCATCATAACCCTCACCACCATCACCACCACCACCACCGCCGCCGACATCGCTGTTTTTCATTTGTTATTTCGTTTCTTGTAATATTAGTTTCGCAAACTTGCCCGTTTGGCCGTGCGATTGACGGCGAAGACATGTAGGCCTATGACGATGAATTTACTCAGATTCAACTGTATCGGCTGTAGGCGGCAGTGTGTTGTCTGCGTCATGTTCTTGCTACTTTTTAACTCAGGAGAAAGAGCCTAAATATGTTGGGAGAAAGGACTGGGTCAGAGACAAAGCTGTTCCTGACATTCACATCTGCTTACTGGCGAAACTGAAGGCTAGATTGGCATTATTTTGGCCTGGTTATTTGTTCATGTATTAGGAATGCGACTTTTCGTGTGCTGATATTATCATAGTTTTAGTCTAGGAAAGGAGAAATCCGGTAATTAAAGTAATGAGTTGTGACAGTAACACGACAGCTCGTAGCCTGTGCTGTGTCCCTTCATGGCAAAAGGTTATGTTTCCAGAGCGAGAGCCATGAGCTCAAAAACACTTATTGCTGCCATTGTTGTGTTTACTAGCCTGATTTTGTGTCCTCACAAGCTAATGAACACTGGCCTTGTTAGGGGCACACTTGAACAGGTTGCAGTACTTCGTTTACGATGTTTGTGAAGTGAATGTAAACACGGTTTTGTTGCCTCCAATTGGCAGCCAGGAGGGGAATTTCTGGTGACTGTGAACGTCCAACATCTGAGCTTACTGCAGAATTACAAAACTTGTGGAAAACTGAATTTTCACGTAATTTTCACAATCTTACCGTGATACCATCTTGATGTCATCAAAGTTTTGTTTATTTACGAACTGAAGCACTAGTGACTTGTCTTTAAAAAAACATTAAAATTTACATTAAAACAGCTTCGTCACGTTTCGGTGTTATAGTTACACCATAATCAGGGAGCGCATTAATTAATTAGCTCCCTGATGATGGTGTAACTGTAACACCGAAACATGTCGGAGCTGTTTTAATGTAAATTTTTATGTAAATTTTAATATTGTTTTTAAAGACAACTAAAATAGTGCATCAGTTGGTGAATAAATAAAATTGTATGAATTGTTAATATTACTAGCAAAGGGTTCATTGAATGTCATCAGTGCATAGAACGAATGTTAATTCAAGCCATTTTTGTTTTTTGAATATTTATTTGCTTTCTATTTCATAGATAAGTATAATTTTCTCCTGAAGAAACTTTAAACAACCCGCTGCGAATACTAAGAAAAGAAGTATTTCTATTTTTATGCCAAAAACGCACTTTCTTAGTGGCACAGCGGCCACTAATTGGCCAGGGCCTCCTCATTATCGAGGCTTCACGATCACACTCGGACACACTGCACGCGGTAGGACTCCTCTGTACGAGTGATCAGCCGGAAGCAGAGATCTGTACCTGACAAAACACGACACTTAAAGAGATGACATCCATGCCCCGACGGGATTCGAACAAGCAATCCCAGCAAGAGAGCTGCCGCAGACGGCGCTACCATCGCGATCGGCGGCAGAGACGCATAAAGATAGCAACTGTAACGCTGTGCAGTTTCCCCCTCCATTCCTATTTATAATTTAAAAATCTGTTGAACACAATTATGTGTACTACGCTTAATATCCTGCGTTTGTTTATCTTCATCAATTTGACGTTCAGGTGACCGTGCAACGTGGTAAATTCTTATAATAAAACAAACTAGATGCATTAGTTTCTCAAATTTATTTTTGGAATAAAAATCTACATGTTTCGGACAGTTCCTCTGTCCATCATCAGGAGTTTTTTACTGTACACACAGCATTGGTATATGTCATACAATTTTGCTGACAGCTTGCGAGGAGGATCAGGACGGAACTGGTTCCGTCCTGATCCTGCTGTCAGCAACCCTGTATGACGTACACACAAGCTGTCAGCAAACCTGTATGACCTATACCAATGCTGTGTGTACAGTGAAAAACTCCTGATGATGGACAGAGGAACTGTCCGAAACATGTAGAATTTTATTCCAAAAATTAATTTGAGAAATCAGTGCATCTAGTTGGTTGTCGCGAGCATTAGATGACGACAGTGTTAAGAATTTTGCCTGTTGTTTTGTATGGGTGTGAAACTTGGTCGTTGACATTGCGGGAGGAAAGGAAGCTGAGGGTGTTTGAGAACATGGTGTTGAGGAGAATATTTGGACCTAGGAGGGACGAGGT
>Ga0136643_10006517_pt1 | contig 16728 bp, 10 predicted proteins | sample TergutLab28metaG_FD_96883 | JGI IMG/M metagenome (GOLD analysis project Ga0136643, IMG submission 96883) | Labiotermes labralis P1 segment gut microbial communities from Petit-Saut dam, French Guiana - Lab288 P1 (version 3) (version 3) | ecosystem: Host-associated > Arthropoda: Insects >... | reverse complement strand
TCCGGGATCACCAGTGAAGAAAAAATTCAAGAGTCAACCTTCTGCGAGAAAAGTGATGCTCACAGTTTTCTGGGACTTACAAGGGGTATTACTGGAACATGATCTGGAAAGGGGCACAACAGTAAACAGTGTAGGGTATAGTGAGATGCTCAGTACGGGACTGAAACCTGCAATTCGAATCAAACGCCGAGGCCTATTGTCGTCAGGTGTTCTGTTGTTGCATGACAACGCGCGCCTACATACTGCCATCCACACTCTTCAAACTCTTGTGAAACTGGGTTTCAAGGTGTTGGAACATCCTGCATAAAGTCCCGATCTCGCCCCCTCAGACTACCATCTTTTTGGTCCACCTAAAGAGGCCTTAAGGGGCCGTCGATTCACCTCAGACGAGGAAGTGAAAGAAGCGGTGCATGAGTGGCTTGCTGCTCTGCCAAAGACATTTTTTTCTGAGGGCATCCAGAAGCTTCTGGAACGCTGGAACTAGTGCATTGCAAAGCACGGGGACTATATTGAAAAATGATATAATTGTAAGGTCTCTGCTGTTGTTGAAATAAATTATAAAAATTGTGTGCGGATACTTATTGACTTACCGTAGTATATATATATGACTAAAATGTTTTAATTTTGTTTTTCAGATTTAGTAAATCTAAGGAAAAAATTTGAAGAAGATAAGAAGAAGTTAGCTCTCCTGAAGCAGTCAAGAAGATTCAAGCCATTTTGAATGAATGCTTTATCTTTGTACTGTAACAGTCTGCATTTTTAAGATTTAATTACATAACCACCTACAGTTCCTAATGCCATTCTATACCATGCATTTCATCTAATATTTTGCTAGATTCAGGTGCTGTCTTTGAATGGCACAAAAAAGTCAGTAAATGTCCTTTGTAAAATGTTCCCAAACACATGAAGCAAATAAAGCAGCTTACCAGCTCATTTAACAGTGTATTCAAGTTGGTCTCTTTTTATGTAATATTCTGAACTGCCACATAATTACAAACTTGTTTGTATGTTTAAGCTTTCAGTTTTTCACAGCTGTGTGTATATTTCAATTATGGTCTTTCAAGTTATGACACTTTATATTCTTGCCAGTCATAAAGTTGGTGGCAGCATGTTGGTCCAAAACATTTGCATCCTAAAACACACTACACAGCATCACAGCCCAGATCATTATCAGAAGACAATTTATTTGTCATAGTTACAGAGTGTGTTGTAACTGTAGCATTTGTCCCACAACAGGCTTTTTGAAAAACAATGTAGTACACCTCCATATATGTGCACTTACAATAATACACATATCTTCTATTATTTTTACCATTTGACAATATATACAGATATATACATTGTTTACACATGTTGGTAAAATAGTCACAATATTAAATGAGATACCATATATAGTACTTAGCACACTGTTGGAAATACACAGCCACGTCTCGCACAGCTGATTTGCAATAATTTGTCAATAACGTCTACCCAACACTTACTGTTTCCTTCTCTGTACACAGCTCATTCGGTAAAGAAACTGCTTGATGGCCAGAATTTAATTTTCAACAGGAGAGTTTTGTTTCATCCACTCATTTAGACTGCCTGTAGTCTGCACTCAGCCTTCCTACCCAGTAGGAACTAGGTACAGGTCCTCCTTCCCTGCAAATAAAAAGGTCACAGTGGGAAGCTGAGGTTAGGGTCAGGATGTTAATAGGTACCTTAATGTAAGTATGAACCTCAGTGAGAGTAAAGTACTTGCCACACTCATGAGGTTTTTTGTCAGATAAAGAACAGACAGACATAAAAACTCAGTTGCGTTATTCCTTTATCAGGAGGGCCTCCATGAGTTGGTGGATATTTCAACCCTTTCCAGCATGAAATTCATGTAAAAATAAAAATTAGAAATTTGGTTCCTGCCACTCAGAAAACAGCTCCATTATATGGATGAATTCGTTTGTGGTACCTGTACTGTTATATAATTTATAGCAAGTGGTACACCCAGTTACCAATGTTCTTTAAGGCCTATATTATGTTTAATTATCCTGCTATTTCAGTTCAGTAGATGGAAATAAAATCAGAATTTGTGCAGCCACGAGAAGTCGTCTGTATTGGCTCCAAGAGCAACCAAACTGTACCAGCCTTGCTTCAACCAGTGCTGGAAAACACTACAATACTGAATGTCAGAAAAATATATTTTTTATACGGCAATAATATTACAACAAAATTGTTTAAATTGAATAAATTTCAAGAATCTTAGTCTTTATACAAGGACCTTACTTTATTTGGCCCATATCACTGGTCACCACCTGTCAGCTGCATTACCACATAGCACCAGGCTGACTCACAGAACTGTCAGATAAACTAAAGACCCTGTGTAATTCTACAGCAGTCTCTACCTTACCTACAGTATGCCGAAGCATGTATTAAATTCCTAAAATAGTAAAGAACAAAGTCTTTCTCACAAAGCACTCAACTGATGAAAAAATCAGTTGTTGCACATTAAGAACCAACCTACTCATTGAGAAGTGATGTGTCAGTTTCACATTATAAGATCAGCTACTGCTGTCTCATGTTACTCTTCATACTGCTTCTGTCACACTTCATTCCATGTTGTCCAACTTCTTTTATTGGTATGGAATTTTTAAATGAACTAAACATATATACTTGCAGTTCTCAGCTTCTAATCCAAACTCTTCCTTGGTGGTCCATGAAGAGGCAAACTATTATTCTTTCAATTTTTAAATAACAGAGAAAATTATTTTTCAATTCTGGAATAAAACATAAGGGGTTGGGGTGGGGATCTACATGGATTGTCAAGTGACGGTGAAACATATATCCTTTTGGGGGGGGGAAGACAGGGGGGCACAGTTATATCAATATATATATATATTTTTTTTTTGGCATGATCACTTTTCATTACTATTACACATATGTTGTTGCTTTTACTGGCTACCATGGTGACAGCAGATTTAAAGTTTAACACTGGTTACCATGGTGGCAGCAGCTTCAGAGATACAGTTACAAAGAGGCCATATCTGCCATGACCACTACTAGTCCCTGCCAAGGTTTGCTACACTCTATATCTTCTGCTGTAACTACAGTTTGCGGCACATACCTTCAGCTTCAGTACATGGAGTCAATGCATTCAGACACCACGTCACTTCACTTTAATAAATTTCTGTGCATATTTGTCACAATTCGTAGGAGTCTATTTTCTGGCAGCAATTCCAGCTGACTGAAAAGTTCCTCTAGAATAGAGTAAACAGAAAGTCAATACTTGGATGAAATTGAGTGTGAACTGAACTCAGAAAATGTATATTATCATTCAGTACCAAATGTTTTATATTCCTGTAACTTCTCGAGAATGTTGATGATTATTATAAAGTTATAGTTTTGTGAGTGAAATTTGGTTTGTCATTCTGAGGGAAGAATGTGAATTGAGCATGTTTGAGAAAAAAGTATGAGGACAATAACCTTGAGACATGAAATAACAGATAATTAAATAAAATCACAGTAAGAGGCTTCACAATATGAACTACATTGAAAAGTACTTACTTACTTATTCCATGGTGCAGAGTCCTTCTTGAGAAGCTAACTGGTTTGCAGCTAGTCAAGAAATTCCCCGCATTTCACGGAACCCGAAGGTTCATTACCACATTCACAAGCGTTCACACATTGAACAGTACTAGAGCAGGTAAACGAAGCGTGGGATGGAAAGGGCAAGAATAATTCATGTGGAAATGTAGGCATTCAAACTAAGCATACATGAGAAGAAGAATGTGAAAACATGCTCTCTTTTTACAGAACTTAAGGTTCATGATTATGTTCACAAAAGCAAACCACTGGACAGTATTCTGCACTACTTCATTTGAGTCTAACATCCTTCTATCCTATTACTTCAAGTTCCAGCCTTAAAAATTGTCCTGTCTATGTCAAGACCTCTCATGACGTTTTTCAACCACAATTATGACAGCCTTCCATGTACCTACTATGCATTCTACATATAATGTCCCTCATATAATAAATGATGATTACAGACCATGAAAATCTTCACTGTGTAAGTTTCCTCACCCTCTAATTCATAATACAATTTAAAAGTAATGGGAATACCCAAGACTACTTACGTATGTTTCCGTATACACAGTTTGTGACAAGGGCCACTTGTATAACCTGTGCAAACCTATCAAGAGCCAGCTGCAATGCTGTTTCACCCCCGCATCGTGCAGCTTCATCCTCTATTCTGTTAAGTTCCTTGAGCCATCTGATGATAGGCTCCACAATTACAGCAAGATGTTGGGCAGATATTATGTTCTCACTATCAGATGCTGCTGTATGGTGGAGCCCAGAAGAGGGGGTATAGCAGTCCAACAAACTCTCCAATAATGCCAGGTGAAGACGAGAATAAAACGGAGATTCCAGAGGGTTGTGATTAGAAGTCGCACTGTCAGTGTTGTTGGGTGGAGTAGCATAATGTAGAGGGGCAAGGATACACCACCTGTGTGACACATAATGTCTTGCAGAATGTGTGAGTATAAAACAGCACCTACTGCTGGCATGATTCATTTTACACTAGTGAAGGATTTGACTCTACAGATTCTAACCTTTACCTGATGAATGCGAGAATGTTGCCATTAAATGCACACCTTTTTCATCCAAAAGGGAAAACAAAGTCCTGCAGTAGGCACTTCAACTGCATAGTGTTTTGGCCAGCAGCAGAAACATGGCATTTAAAGGCTGTAACCTAACAGTTAATACTAGTGACGTTTAGTTTCTAACATCAACACCTACAGTATCAAGCTACAATGCTGCATTACTAGCATCATCCAACCATAACATTTCACACATTTTCCCAAGAACTATTATAATGCAAAGCTTAACACTGTACAGTGAATTTTGTTGTCACCTCAGATGATGAGACAGTAACAATGTTGGTGGTAACAAGTACTATCATGTGGTAACCTTCAATGACATGACATTCATACCAAATTTCATAGAAAATGGTTTAACTCAGTTATCCCTTAGCTGCCGAATGACATATATATATATATATATATATATATATGTCGTGCAGTGAGCCCTTTAAATGGCCAAATGGCCATTCAAGTGGCCGGGGGGGGATTTAATCCCGGCATCAAAGATTTAATTCCAGTGCCAAAGGGTTATTAGGGAGGGTACAGACACAAAGACAATAAGATAACATAAGCCTGCATTATTTCTACTGAATAACACATGATATTGCAATATGAAGCTAAGCACTTACTGCCACTTAGCACTAACATTAGAAATGTAAAGGTAAAGGTAAAGTTGTCTCTGTGCACACCTTGAAGGCCTATGCAGCAATGGAGGTGAGTGGTCAGCTTCACCTAACAGCCACTCTACCTCCAGTGAAATATCACTTGATATCCACTGAACAGGAGGCTGGGAGAGTCATACAACCAGTGCAGACACTTTGGAGAAAAATCTCTTGTCCCAGCCATAAATTGAAGTACAATTCCTCAGTCCTTCAGTCCAAAGCCCAGTAACTATACCAGGTACACAGAGTTAGGAATGTGTGAAGCTCTACCTTCATATCCTCTACACCAGTGTTTCCCAAATTTTTTTGCTCATGAACCCCTTTTGGTTTTGAACAATAACTCCAGATCCTCACCTCTGTGCTCATGTAAATGTAACATATCCAGATGATAGGTATCCAAAATTAATAATGTATAACTCAGAAATGATTTAGATAGTTACGAATACATACCAGTAGTACAAGTAATAATATGCTGCATGATTTGACCTTAATTAAACTGAGTGATGTTCGCATTGTGGGTACAGCAGATTTCTTAATTCGATATTCCAACAGTCATAGCAATTAAACTCATTGCCGAATACAGAAGCTTTTTTTTTAATGTGGCACTGCAGCTCAACACTGGCCATGGACTCCTGTTTCTTTAGGTTTCTAGATTACACACAACAACGCACCACAGTTGGTAAAACTCCTTTGGCTGAGTGATCAGCTCATTGCAGAAACCTCTGTCTGACAACACGCAACACTCTCAACAGACAAACATCCATGCCCCTGGTGGGATTCGAACCCACAATCTCAGCAGGTGAGTGGCTTCTGACCTACGCCTTAGACTGTGTGGCTACTGGGACTGGCATTAAATAAGTTCTGTGACTATTTTTACCAATTCAAATCTTTTAATTAAACCAATTAAACCAACATCAGTCACCATTAATAAAATGTATCCATGGATACCCTGGGAACTGGTCATGGATACCTTGGGATCTGTGAAGCACACGTGGGAACCACAATTCTACATCATTTCAAAACTTTTACTCAATATGGTACTAAGGTTACTCACTTGAACAAACCAGCAAATGGTGTGATGGCAGCCATAGAGATTCCACCAGTAGGTAATACTAGCTGAAGGTTCACCAGAAGAGCTGCAAAACACAGGGTAGGGTTGTCTGACACCCACTGTGTGATCACTTCCAGCAGTGTGTCAGGTGGGGGGCTGAAGATGTGCCTCTTCTCTGCATCAGAAAGAAGTGACTATGTTTACAGTCAAACAATCAAGCCTATTTCATTCACACAAAACTAAAACTTGGACATGGAATAGGAGAGCTGTAAACATATTATGAGCACTAGATATTAAAGTCATGACCAACCTACATATACAGAGTATATCACTGCTCAATAATCTAATCGTAATTCACTACTTGTACCTTCTATGTATATCACTCCACATACTCGAAGCAACAATTTTTATTTGTTGATAGTTTACACTCAATGATATTTTACTTCATTATTCAACCGTGAATTTTAACCAAAAACTATACGACTTTCAAACTGTGGAGTGATTAAATACATTTAGACATTCAGAGGACTGTGCATCATGATATATTTTTATAATAAATGCCAACGAAGTTCACTATTTCTCAAATTTATTTTGATAATGAACTCTACATGTTTCAGACAGATCTACTGTACATCATGAGGAGTCTCAACACTGTATACACAACAATATGTATTTGTCATGCTAGTTATGTTGACTCACTAGCAGACAGTCAACATAACTAGCATGACAAATATCTATTGCCATGTATGCAGTGTTGAGACTCCTGATGATGGACAGTAGATCTGTCCAAAACATGTAGAGTTCTTTATCAGAATAAATTTGAGAAATAGTGCACCTCGTTGGCTTTTATTATAAGAATGATTTAGACACACTTTAATTATATTTGTATTCTTGTTTTCCTTACCCTGAAAATGGCCACATGAGTGGCCAAAACAAGTTGGTAACAACTATGCAATAAAATGACATCCATAAAACCAAAGTGCATTTGTTGGTCTTTTAACATATTTTATGCATCTAATTAATGCATGCAGTACGGATAATATCAAACTCATTAGAATTCTTCCACCTCAACTAGATGGTAGAAGCTCCTTGGTATGTCTCTCAGGGAGCCATATATTAATACCTGTTACTAAGGTCCTATCCCAAAACAAAAATTCATGTCATAAGGGGGCACCTAGAAATATTAAAAAATAAGAAAATGTTCCTCAAATGACCTTTCAGATTTCAATTACATCTCACAGCATCCTTGAACACAGTTGTGATACACATATTTATGTTAACATCACTTCTATTCTGTGTAAGTGGTTGCACATTTCTGTACAACTCAAGTGCCCTCAAACATTACATCAAATGAAGATAGAAGTGTGTCTTGCGTATAATGCTCTGTAGTGGTAGTTATAAAAAATTAAAGAACTTTTGTTGATAAAAAGAATGAGCCATTACTACAATGATAACCTTTTAGCTTCCTCTAGTTCTGTCACATAGAGTAAACACACTATTTCACTTATCTCTGGTATCGTTTTTCTGACATTAATTCAGGTTTTCACTAAATGGCGGTTATCCAAAAATCTATCAAGGAATTATTTAATTACACACACCTACACATGCACATATATATATATATATATATATATTTATTTATTTATTTATTATTTAAGAAGTCTAAAATTTACATTAAAACCTTTAAAACACTCCTACATGTTTCAATCACATGATCATCCTCAGGCAGCATATATTGTTCCTTGCTAGTTATAATTTAAACCATTCAGTGAATTACTTCGTTATGTTAACTTTGGTGCTGTGGCAGCATGTCATGTTTTTGTGCGTGAGTCGTGCGCTGTTTAGAATGAGCCTGGTTATGGTTATGCATCGTATGCACAGCATACAATGCAAAACTATTTTTATAAAAAGAAAAACAGTTATACAATGAATAATACAAAATTAACTTTTAAAATAATGACACAAGAAATAAACACTGAAACAATGTAGGTCAAAAGTCAAAGCATCTATGATGTCACAAACAGAATGGTTGCAGTGTGAGTACAAAATCTGACCAACACCACACATTATAATTGGGTGGTAACAACTTCCAGCAAAAAAAAGAGTGAATACTAATTTCTGTTCTGACCACCATCACACTAAATATACAAGTTTTGGCTGGTCAAAATTTTTCTTGCCTAAATGCAGGATTTTGCTAACTGAAATAAAATGAATAAGAGATAGTAACAGACTGCCTATACATTACTGTGGTTGGGACCATAAAAATGTTCATTACATTTGGATACCATGGTAATGTGCTTGGGCAGCATCTCCATATGCACAAGAACTACTACATTTTCAAACACACCAAATTCACAACCCCTTGCATCAAACACCTGGAACAGAATATCTGCAGAAATAAGTAACAATGGATTGACAGAATTTTGCTTAAATAATGCTTCATCATCAAAATGGATGGCATGCAGAAAAAAGTGACTTAATATGGACGTGATCATGGGCTACTTTAAGGTACCTGCAGAATCACAGCAGCTGTCAGAATGAATAGACGAAAATCATTTCTGTCAACTACGTAATACACACTGTGAAAACATATATCACATTAAATAAATGCCAACAAACCTGAAAATTAATTCAGAGAAACAAAAATTTACTGCAGTGTAATTTAACCCTTTTGCACTAGAATTAAATGCCCAACATGGTATGCAGTAGACTGGAATTTAAATGAGAGATGAATTCAGAATTCCACTAATGGCTCTCATCTAAACCTGATGTCTGGAATTTTCAGCATCACGCCGTGTGACAGGTATACTGAACACTGGCACCAAAATATTAATAAACCTGTCACAACTACAGCTCAAATTTATATTCTTTTATCAAGCATGTTGGTGTCTTGAAAAGTAAGAAACTGCCTGGCAATGGAAATACCAGGAAACTCACCAGCAACACCATACATCTCGGCTACAGCTGTAAGGAAATTGGCTGTAAACTGCGGTGCAAGTTGTGGTAAATCTTGAAGACCACTCACAGCCTTTGGAATGAGTACAAAGTAGTCTTTCACAAGTCCCTGGGCTAAGTCAACACTGAATTTGGAGGTGCAACCCAGTTGCTAGAAATTAAAAATGTGGTGGTATTTTTTGCAAGTAGAGTAATTTTTATCCTCTGTAGGCAGATTATCATGTTTGTGGATTATCCCTCCAAGACATAACGTCTGCACAGACATGCACCTTTAAAATGCAGGTAGACAAAGAAGCCATATGTTAGTCTAACAAATCTTTTTGTTACAAAATATTATGATGTAAGAGGCAGTTAATACCTTAGTAACAACTACCCTTCCATTGGTGCACCCACCAGAACACAAGTCGTAGCAGTCTAGCCACTCTGGCATAGAAGAATGCCAGTATCAAAAATCAGGCCACGTCATATGTAAGTTTAAAATTTGATTCATTGTGTAACGTGGCAAAAACTGCATATATATACCTGTGCAGCTGAAAGGCCTAACCAACCTGCATCCAAATCCCTGTGACAGTAAGTACTGGCACATTTTTGGTAGAGCTGGCCATGGAAACAAGTTTAATAAGCAGTCGAGAGCGATCACTGTGGGTTGGAGGAAACAGAGACATGAAGACCATGTTTCTGATAGCCTCACTGTTGTTTCCACCATAGGAAAAGTAGTCACACAGCACCTCCAGCAACTGCAGCTCTTGGATACAGTTCAGCCTCTGAAAAATAAGGTAATCAAGTAAATATGTAACAGCAAGTTTAAGTCTGGTTTTCTAAATGTTTCAGGTCTAAACCTCCTCAGTATGTTTGCAATGACTGGTACACATGAAAAGCATGTTCATGTATTTAGTTTTTGATCTATATTACAAAAATGTAACCCCTACTAAGTTGGTTAGGTCACCTGGAGAGAATGGAGAAGGATATGCCCAAAAAGATCTTCACTCAAGAACTGGAAGGGACGAGGCAAAGGGGAAGACCCAGGAAAGGATGGAAACAGGAAGAAGAAAGAGATCTTCAAGTGCTGGGAGTGAGAAGATGGAGAAAGTTGGTGATGGATAGAAAAAAATGAAAGGATATTGTTTGACAGGCCAAAGACAACAACAGGCTGTAGTGGCAATGGAAGAAAAAGAAGTAACCCCCACTTTACATGAAACTCAAATCAAGCCCATTTCTTAATAATGGTAAATCTTCAAAAATTCATACACAACATAAAACTTATCTTATTAAGATTTGTAACTATTGAGAGTTTTCAGATTTCCATGGCAGGAATTAATATGACCATGGTCTTGAGGAATGACACTTTATAGACTTATATTTTATCAGTGGACATGCTGTCCCCATCTAAATGGTTCAAGGATCATGTCTAAGCCACCACTGGGTTATACAGTTGGACTGCAGGGAAAGGGGTCAACCAGAACCACAGGATAGGGAAAAAATATACAGCACAGTCCAGACTGATAGATATGAAAAGACAGGAAAGAAATTTAACAAACCAGAAAATAAAACACCACGCCTTATCATGAATCTGAAACACGTAAAGCAGCAAAAATAATGGCCCGTTTAAGGGCTCCAGCACTCTCAACACAGGGGAGATTTGAAATGTGAAACAGAGGAAAATTTATGGGCTCTCACAGGCGCTTACTAAATGGAAAGGGAGAAGACAGAAGTCATATTTATGATGGTACTGGCAAAGGAGTGTCCCTCCAGATGGAAAATATTACCTTTCTGTTGGAGTAAACCTTCTGTTTTCTAACATACAGTAAATCAACGAATGCGCTTTGGTAAAATATATTTTATTACATATTGCTAATCATCAACATGTTTCAGTTGTACTTACAACCATCATCAGGGTGTCTCAAAGAATACTAATAAAATACACAATAAACTATTAATCTGGTGTTAAGGTTAATATCATAAGTACTTCCTGTTGTAATACAGTGTTTGTTTATACATTGTTAAAACAGAAAAAATTCAACAGAGTGCATCCGTGTTGCTGAATGCAATTTATATGCGACCTGTTGAATGTATATAGGTGTGTGTGTCATAGGATGGTTGGCTTCAGACAGATAACTGTCAGCACTTACTTTTACCTCTTATTATTAAAATTACATGTTTTAACCCTTAAGAGTCAACATCACACATGAATATATAAAAAGGATGGCAGTTAAATGCCTTGAATTGTCATTACAATGAAATATATCTTTTTACAATTTATCTACAAAAATTATATTATTGTTTAAAAATCAACCTGACACACTTTGACTACATAATGTAAATAGTTTTTTATATAATTGTGTTATCATTATAGCATGTATGTTTTAGAATTAAAAGTATACTAGAAAATGTCACATTTAGGATTATTATAAAACCATTACTTTTACTGCATTGTAGTAAGAATAATTGACTTTCTTTGTTTATATTACTGGGTTTTGTTGCTGATATAAAATAGTCTTTGTTTTATATATATAATGGATACAATGACCTTGCACCAATAAAGGGAACTTAATTGTTTTTTGGTGATTATATGGAGATATTTTCTCCTTTATTTCGATAAAATTATATCTAAGTATGATATTTTGTCTTTACATGGTTTTCTTATTTGTCTTCTAGACGAAGTGTCCAACTGGCCTTGTTCTATCTTATTTATACTTGTTATCTGCATACTTTCTTAAATTTTCTGTTGTAAGCCTGTTGTGTGTACTGTACAGTATGCAATGTGTTTTCCTCCAGGGTCTTGATATAAGGTTTTCACAACACCCCTAGGGAGAATGAGTCTTCCTCTTGCCCACTCCCATCAATTATGAAAGCAGAAGGTTCTCTACACCAGAACAATCTTGTATTCCTGAGCTGACCCTTTTACCGATGTTCCCATACATGGGGCTTTCCACTTCCCTGGTAAGTTCCATATGACTTTATACCCACATATAGACAATATTTTATATTTCACAACAAATCTACATGTTCTGACAAGTGTGATTAGTTACTTTCATTTTCTTTAGTTAATGTTAACCTTTGGCTAGTACAGTAAGCATGAGAATAAACCACAAAGTCTCTGCCACAAGTTTTGTGACAGAATTACATATATGTGCACTAATGTGGGTCAAATACAGAGTCACAGTATTGTAAAGGTGTTCGTAGATCTAATTGCTTACCCTCTTTCTACCGCCTCTTCTGTCCACTTCACAAAATATAAATTCCGAGATGATTTCCCCTAATAGGTCCACATGCTTGGCTACAGGAGTACGGCCCGTATTCTGAGTTGCACACATTTGTTCTGTAAAAAACCCCAAATATTACTATAAAACAAATATTTAAAAAGGTTTTGGTTGAAAAAACCCAGGGTCCTAACTTGAACATCCGTACCAATGCTGCTATTCTTCCTTTGAAACAGTTCGTAACAGTGTGTTCATCTTACACAATAATGGTAGTGAATATTACTAGGGGATTGAGAAAACATTAGTGTACATTAGTTTATTCTAATGTTATTAAAATCAGGACCTGCAGATACATATAATCCTATAATAATTTTAGTTCCGGATCTCCACTATGCCCACAGACGACAAAAATCCAACCTGTCAGGGGCTACACTGACCGGTTATCTTGCATAAATATGCAGAACAAATACATGTCAAAAAGTATGACCATATTAAGGTTAGATTCATATGTTCAAATTAACGGAGGATTTGTCATGTAATCTAGGAAGTGTGTCATTCCCGTTGTGTGTGTGAAAATTGGAAAATGGTATGCTGTCAAACACAACTTTGCTACCCAATTAAAAAAAAATCTCAATGCTGTGGTTTAATTCCCCGCTGTTTACTGACGTAAGCTGATTTCTATATCTAACCAGACTCCTTTGCATTCTCAAACTGTCAGATCTCATGCCGGTCACCGTTCCCTAATATACAAACACACAAAATAACCTACCCACACGAACAAGAGCTTCCCGGGCACAAAACGGGAAGTCGGTTTTTCTGAGGACATGTCTCCATTCAGAGCTTGATGCTGACATCACTATGCTGCTTGTCGTTAAAACCTGTAATCAAGAATTCACAACTACTATCGTCTTTCCACCTGGACCCTATCTCCAACATACAAACCATTTAACTGCCACAGCTCCTCTCTATCTCATAACTAGCGGTCACAGACTAGACAATTCCAAGCACAGGTTACTGATTCCAGGCTGCCAAGTGGTAGAGGTGCGAACTCCATGGTACAAATATAATTCCCTCACAGCCCAACACTCACTAGATGAAATTTCTCTGATGTGTTTCAAGACTACAAAGGATGCGTCTGAGACATGCGAGCGAGCGAGTGAGCGAATGAGATGGCGCGCAAGCGACAGACTGCAGCATGTAAGTGACGAGCGACATCCTGACCAGCTGATTAGACTGTGAATATGTCTTGATTTTCAAGTCATCCGTGACATGTAGCCCAAGTAATTTCTCTTGGTATGTTGTTAGTAAATTCATGTGCCCTATATCATTTTCTATTAAAGAATAAGAAGAGCGAGGTTCACCGAAATTATGACTTGAGACAAATGTACAGGGAATTTCGTTATCTATATTGGCAGCTTCGGAATCATCCAGACCGGTTTTTCGAATTAATATTAATCACATATTCTGTCCTTTGTTGCTCCCGCGCTGTTCTGTCGGGCTGTGCCTGATCACATTCCGGTTATGTTGAAAGCAAGTGGACAGAATTTTATCAACATTAATGAACGTTCTGAAATAAAATTTCAACAGCATTTGTTAATTAAAGGCCGGCTTGTGTCTTTTATTTCAATTGGTAAATCCATGGAACAGGTTAAAATAGTTCCTCAGCAAGTTTTCCAACATTTTATGCAACAGACGGGCCCAGTAGCATGTTCGCAAGAGCGAACCAGTTCTTCCTATCCTGAATCACATGATTTGAGTACACACCCTGTCAACATGTCTTGAAGATCCATTTGAATATCCACCATCCACAGTTAGGTTTCCCCAAGCCTTTGTTCAGTTTTCCCCAGCAAATACTGTCTGCATCTCTTGTTCTCCTTACACAAAGTTTTAAGGGCAACAGTACCAGGTAGTAGTTTAACCCTTTACCTGCTAACGTGAAGAATATGTTGAGCTCTTAATAATGCTAGCAAAGGGCAGATGGGATTTAATTTGCCGTTTAAAGGGTTAAATTATCATGAGATTAATAGGATACAGTGTCATGATCCCGAGTGCATACAACGTTAATTTGTTTTTTGTTACCACAAGGGCATTCTTCACTGAAGTTTAACAATGAACTAGCCTTGATGATACTGCACTTCATATGTCCATAATGTTGGTATTCCTGATGAGAAAAGAAAGTACCAACACTCAGCCAATGCATTAATTCATTAGAACAATGGGGTAAGACAACAAAGTATGTATCTGTTAAGGGTACATGCCTCCACCAAATTTCTTGTGCACAAGTGAAATTACAGAAATTTGACAGGCCGTCAAATCTTCATCAACAAAATACAGTTTGCTATCTCCGAGACAGTAAGGAATGTACGCGCTCAGTAAGACATCTAGTCCAGCAAATGTGTTAGCAGCTGTTCCAGTCTTTATCTTGGATCATGGCTTCAGGCCATCCTCTTCTTTTCTATTCAGTATGCTCTACATATTCTTGCTGTTTCTTTATCTCTCTGTCGACAGACATTTTGTTTGTTGTTGCCACTACACCTCATTTGCATAGTTTTCGTTTCTCAACTTACCTCTTTTTCTGTCAGTATATTGTGAATACCCCTTCTAAGTTTTTTCTACCTTTCACATTAATTTGCAATGCATACAGGATTCTGCTGGGGAAATATGAAGGAAGCGACCACTTGAATGACGCAGGTGTAGACGGGACTGTGACAATGAAATGGCTCTTAAAGACATCAGATGAGATGGCACGGGCTGGATTCATTTGACTTAGAACAGGGACAAGCAGTGGGATCTTGTGAACACAGTAAAAAAGTTTTGTTTCAGTAAAATGTTACTATAGGATGCACAATCACATCGACGACAATAAATTATAAAATTTATTCATGCATTAAAATAGCATACATACTCTAGACTTAATTTAAAAATGTCAGTCCAATGCTACATACAGTCCTAGTCTGACAGTACCAATAGCCTTTGTTTACAGTGGACCTAACTTATGCTTATTTGAAATATGGCGCATACGCAGTACTTAACAGATCATCCTCAAAATGTTTTGCAGATTACCAGACCTGTGCCTAGCAAACACAGCCTGCCTCTCAACTCCGTCTGAAGTTTCCCTGCGGCAATGGATTCTGACTCTGGCTTAAGAAAGCTAAATGTCCCTTTGGGCACTTATTGGCATAGTGTCCCTTACATCCACACTTAAAACAAGTCACTTCCTCCAGTGGCTTCTGAGGTGGTTTGACAACATTTTCTTCTGGAGCCATTCCTTCTTTGGGAACATACATCAAGTTCTTTACCTGTAATCATATAAACATGGATATATACAACTTGTGTAGCAGAAACACCTATCATGTGTGGGGAAGATTATGTGTGTTCTGTTCAAACTTTATTTTCACAACACTTTCCTACGAATCTGAAAACCTGAAGGGAAGACACCTGTTGGGAAACACAGGCACAGACAGTAGTAAAATATTAAAATGATCTTCGGCAAACTCTGTCAGGGAAACTGTGTCAAGACAGTTCCTACAATTAACACTTGTGAACACAGTAACAAAAGTTCAGGTTGCATAAAAGCAGGGAATTTCTTAATCCAATAGGTAAGTTATAGCTTTTCACAAAATAACCAGCAGCATGAAGTCAGCTGTCATGACCTGTAATAGTTCATGCATGAAAAAACACCCTGAGTTTACATAATTATACAGACTGCACAAAAAATACCATTGCACATCCCATTATTATACAAATAACTGTATCAAAATTACTGATTTAAAGCCAAGTAATTACTTAAGCATTTTTAATATTAAAAATTATACTGCTATATTAATTATGTAGGGGCTGAAACCTGACAAGCTAAGTACCTAACAAAAGTGATAATGTTATATTTGATGGTTGCTTGCTACCTTAGTCAGTGCAGTCCCCTATTTCCACTGACTAAGATGAGTCAGAAATAGCGAGCAACATGCCATCATACTGACATACTTTTTTGAAGACAAGTACAAACTCTTGATGTGTGACATTCTGTGTGACTGCTGAGTTAAGGGGAGGCTATACACCCAACACTGCAATGTTACTTTTATGATATACATTTTTCTAAGCAACCAGAAGTTCCACTAATATGAATTTACATCTTATGTTTATTGGACCGTGCATCATCTTGATAGTTGAATAAAGAGAGACCAACTTGATGTCACTTGCTTTATTATTTCATTATTTAATGCTCAACATGTTTCGGATGTTAATACATC